>Ga0207747_1000938_pt1 | contig 24921 bp, 25 predicted proteins | sample HigsolmetaGSP11D_FD_184839 | JGI IMG/M metagenome (GOLD analysis project Ga0207747, IMG submission 184839) | High solid enriched microbial communities from the Joint BioEnergy Institute, USA - SP1-1-D (SPAdes) | ecosystem: Engineered > Bioreactor > SSF (Solid state fermentation) > Aerobic >...
GAGAGAGGTGACGAGCCGTTTCTTTCCGGTTCTGATTGCTGCATTCGCAACGCTCTTTCGTTTCACCAGGTGCCATCCAGGGTCCGCGGCTCTAGCGGCGGTGATGATATTGGCTGCCCCGGTTGCGACGCTTGCCCAGGAGACAGCGGCGGACCGGCAGGCCCCATCCGCCCAGGAGAGCGCTCAGGCGACGCCAACCCCGACGCAGAACGGGCAGGCAACCTCTGCACAGGCAGACGTGGGCAGGGAGCTGGTGGTCGGCCTCTACATCAACGAGCCCTTCGTGGAGAAGAAGAAGGACGGCAGCTACACCGGCATGGCGATCGACCTGTGGCGGGGCCTGGCGTTCGCCCTGGGCTATACCTACCGCTTCGAGGAGTACGGGAGCGTCCGGGAGCTGCTGGAGGCCACGGCATCCAACCGCGTCGACGTGGCGGTTGCCAACCTCACCATCACGGAGCAGCGCGCGCATATCGTCGACTTCACGCAGCCCTGGTTCGACAGCGGCAACCGTATCATGATCGCCTCCAATCAGAGCAGCTTCGGCAATCTGCTCGAGGGGCTGCACAATGCCGGGTATCTCAAGGCCTATGCGTGGATCGTGGGCGTCATCCTGGCGGCGACGGTCCTGCTCACCATCTTCGACCGGCGCTTCGATCCGAACTTTCCGAGACGGTGGCGCGACGGGTTTGCCGAAAGCTTCTACACGGTGATGCTGGTGGCGACTTCAGGCAAGCCAACAACACGCAAGAACCTGTTCGGCTGGGTCGGGCGGATCTGGCAGGGGCTGTGGCTCGCCTTCGGCGTCGCCGTGGTGGCTTACGTGACCTCGACCGTGACCAGCGTCATGACCACGCTGTCGCTGACCAACCAGATCACGGGCCTCGACGACCTGAACAACCAGCTGGTTGCTGTCATGTCAGGCAGCGCACAGGAGGAGTATGCCAGGAGCGTCGGCTTGCGCGTGCGTGGCTTCGGCCACCTGGACGAGGCCGTCGCCGCCCTGCTGGAGGGCGAAGTGGCCGCGATCATCGACGATGCGCCGGTGCTGGAATATTACCAGCATACGCACAGCGATCAGCCGCTGGAAATCGTCGGTCGCCTGTTCGAGCGGCAGAAGTACGGCTTCGCCCTGCCTTTGGGCAGCCCGCTGACGCGGCCGCTCACTCTCGCCATCCTTGCCGCGATCGACGCCGACCAGGTGGATGAACTCAAGTCAAAGTATTTCGGCATGGAAGATTACTAGGTGCCATTCCGGTTTTCGCGGAAACCGTGAAACGCTCCGGCATTTGTTTCGCTGTTCCGCACGGAAACTGGCCCCACTTTCCCTGAACCCGGGCTGTGGGAAAGCATTTGACCCGTCGGAAATGCTGCGGACGTTCCCGGCGTTCTGGCGGCCGCCCGGACCGGGGGAAGCCCTGCGGGTGTCAGTTCTGCTTTATTTGCTCATAAGGCGAGCCTGGGCACATCTTAGCCAATATGTTTTTCCGCTCCGGGTTGCGAACCTCGCCCAAGGCAGGTTCCTCAAGGCGCCTGGTTCCGTGTCATTTCCATCGTGCAGCGGTTGTGTGCTGGCTTCTGTTCATCCGGGTTGGGGATTAGTCAACCGGCCCGGGCATTCCGATTCCGCGATCCGATCCGGTTCCGTTCTGCGGGCATCGCAGATGTGCGTCGCGAATGCGTTTTCAAGTCATCTTGTTGGATTTCAGAGAGATATTTGATCGCTTTGAAGAACAGACAAAGATAGCGCGGCTCATGAACCAAAATAATTCGAACAGAGCAGATGGTGGCAACGGGTTTTCAGATGATGAGCATGCGGATCTGCCCGGCAAGCAATCGCGGGACGACCACCGTCTCGACGCGCTGGACCGAATCCTTTCGAGCAAGCATTTCCGGGCCTCCGAACGCAACAAGCAGTTTCTGAAGTTCGTGGTCGAGGAGACGGTTGCCGGCCGCGCAAGCCGCATCAAGGCGTTTACCGTGGCGGTCGACGTCTTCGGAAGGGATGCATCGTTCGATGCGTCCGTCGATCCGATCGTGCGGATTGCGGCCGGGCATTTGCGCCGCTCGCTCGAAGACTATTATGCCGGTCCGGGCAAACGGGATCCGTATCGCATCGTGCTGCCACTGGGCACTTATGTGCCCGTTTTTGTCCGGCAGGAAACCCTGCCGGAACGGGCGGTCTCGAGGCTCAGGGACATTCTGCTGGAACGGCGCCCCAGTCTGCAAAGCGGCACGGTCAGCGTGACACTCGCGTTGGCTGGAGCCTTCCTTGGTGCGGCCTATTTCATGGGCTCGTTCGAGACCTCCAACCAGCGCAGCGAACCTGTCATCGTGGTGGCGCAGGTCCAGGCCTATTCGTCCGCGGGTGAGGAGTCGGAGAATTTTGCGCGGCTTTTCACGCAGTCGCTCTGGGAGGCCATGAGCGGCGTGGAGGGCTTCAGGATCGTCGGCGTCAAACCTGACGAGCAGCTCAGGGACGTGTTGACCAAGGTGGATGAGCGGTTCGACAAAGCTGCCGGAGTCTACCAACTGCTGTCGGCAGTCCGTCAGGAGGGCGGGCAGTGGCAGGTCTTCTGGCATCTGCTGGACGGAAGGACCAACGAAAGCTATTTGTCCACATCGACCATCCGAGAGGCCGGCGACATCTCAAGCGCCCAGGTTTCGGCCGAGCTCGCCCATGAAGTCGCCCGGTCGGTGCAGAAGTTCTCACGCCCTGCAAGTCGCGAATCGGCCATGTGACCGTTCTTGCTTGCCGCATGCACCCGATACCGCTCGGCTCGCTGGAAAGCGGCCGGCGCGGCCGGTGGCATAAATGCGATCGGCGAGGTTTGCCGCGGACGGTGTCCCGGTCGGGATGTCGCGACAAGTGCGGCGGAGATGTTTTGAAAGCCTGTTCGCACCGTCCAGCGCCAGCTCGGACCCATATCCTTCCGAATGATGGCCGGGGGCCGTTCCTGGATCAATACAGGGCTTCACAAATCTCCGGTGGCTTCAAGAGAAGGGGGGCTTCGACAGAGTGATTCGCCTGGTTTCCCGTAAAGGTGCGGGGCCGGATCCTGTACAGCCGGATCGATGTTGCGGGTCGCTTGCCACGAGGGGGCAGCCAGTGTCTGCCGGCCTGCGGCGCTCGGGGCAACTTCTTCGTCAGGGAAATCTCGAGCCGCCCTGCCGGCGGTACCGGAAACGAGGTGAGCGCAACGGTTGAAGACGGACCTTGCGCAAATTTGGATTGAAATAGGGGTGTTCCCGCTTGCATTCCGCCAGGAGGTCCAGATCGACCGGCCCGTCCCGGACAAGCGTGCGGTCAACCTCTTCTTCCGAAAGGCCGTATTCGGCAAGTTCATCAAGCAGTCGCAGGATCAGCGCCTTGTCGATAAGCGGGCGTGCCGGCATGCTCTGTCTCCGTGGACGACAGACGATGTTGCTACGCTCACGCTGGAACTGCTCACCACACTCTGGAACTTGAGACGAACCGGTACCGGTATGGGAGGGAGACCCAAGGCTTGCCACTTTGACGTGGCAAGCCTTGGGGTAGCCGGTCCGGGGGGCGGGAGGACCGGCGTTCCTGGGTGGCCTTGGGCCACACTAACGGGGAATGTCCTCTACACAGTTCTTGCGAACCATTCTTGTTTTCTGTTTAGCATAAACATCGCGGGCTTTGCAATAGGAATATTGCAAGCAGAGCCCGAAAATTTACTGCAAACAGGTTTATAATGATAATGATAATGCCAGTATATCCTTGAAATTATTTGTATTCGGAAAGTTTAGGGGGGCGATTTGATTAATAAATATTTGTATGCACGACGACAAATTTTAGGATAAACAAAATCCCCGGCTCAATGCCATGGCGGCTGCGCGGGTGCCGCATTTCGGGCCTCAGGCGGTAGTGGTGGGCGGTCGGCACGTTCCTGCGCGATGGCGGATCCGCGCGCTCTTACGCATGCGCCAGAAGCGAGAGCACTATGGTGATCGTGACGAAGCTCGCGACGGTAGCCGTCAGCAAGGCGGTCGCGGTCAGGCCCTCGAGCCCGAAGCGGGCGCCGATGAGCGGCACGATGGTGGCCATCGGCGCAGAGGCGAGGATGATGCCGGCGTCGCGCATGTCCGTGGGAACGTTGCCGATGACCAGGAAGGCCAGGAACGTGGCGAGGGGATGGAGCGCCAGCTTGCCGATGGTGATCCAGATCGCGTCCATGCCGGCGGCAGTGGGTCGGGTGTTTGCCAGCATGGCGCCGATGATGATGAGGGCGCAGGGGACCGCCGCGGAGGCGAGCAGGGCAATGGTCTTACCGACAGGGGCAGGCAGGTGCACGTCCAGGGCCGACAGGGCGGAGCCTGCCCCGATGGCCAGCAGGATCGGGGAGCTGGCAAGCCGCTTCACCATCTTCATCAGGACTTGGCGCGCGGAACTCTGTGAACCGTCGGTGATCTCGGTGAGCGCGAGGGCGGTTGGGATCAAAACCACGTTTTCAACCAGGAAGGTCATAGGAACAGCGCGCAGGCCCGACGCCCCGAGCACGAGGGTGACCAAGGGCAGCCCCACGAAGCCCGAGTTCGCCATGGCGCTGCAGAAGCCTGCCATGAAGGCGACGGTCCAGCGCCGGCGCAGAATTGTCAGAAAAAGCGTGAAGACCAGCAGTACGGTGGCGGTCGCGCCAAGCATGTAGGCAAGCAGATAGTTGAGGCTGAACGCCTCGCGCAGGTTCTGGCCCACCAGGGTGTTGATGATCAGGGCCGGCAGCGCAATATTCATTACCAGGGCGCCGATCGCCGGGATGGAGCCGTCGGGCAGCAGGCGCAGACGCACCATCGAGAAACCCGTGAGGATCAGCAGATAAAGCGGCATCACGAGGGAAAGCAAATCCAGCATGCGGAACCTTGCGGGGGCTTGCGTTGCGCCAGGCGGGAGCGGGAGGTCAACGCGACGATTTTCGTGTTAAGGATGTATACAACCATAACGTGGGGGGCGGTCAAGGCGCAGCCTTCGGGAATCAACTGGGTCTGCTGGCGGCAGAACAGGCGGAGAGCTTCGGGGCGGCATGGCAGGCGGAACCTGTCGCCGTCAAGGGCGGGGTGAGAAACGTCACGGAGGCTCTTGGCTAAGGCCTTCAGCTATGTATACATATTGAAAAGTTGGGAAAGGCGGCCGCCTTTGTCCAATGAATGGGAGGACAGCATGGCTTTGAGACTTGCAGCAGTTGTTGCGCTGAGCCTCAGTGCAGCGCTCATCGTTGACGCCAATGCGGAGGACACGGTCAAGATCGGTCTGATACTGCCGTATTCCGGACCGTTCGCCGATGCCGCGAACCAGCTTGATGCCGGCGTCAAGCTCTACATGGAGAAGCACGGCGACACCGTCGCCGGAAAGAAGATCGAGATCATCCGCAAGGACACGGGAGGACCGAACGCGGATGTGGCGCGCCGCCTGGCGCAGGAACTGGTGGTGCGTGACGGCGCCGACATTCTTGCGGGCTTCGCGCTGACGCCCGAGGCCGTGGGCGTGGCAGACATCGCCAACGAGGCGAAGAAGTTCACGGTCCTGATGAACGCCGCCACCTCCAACATCATCGACCTTTCGCCCTACATGGTGCGCACCTCGGTGACGATCCCGCAGGTGAACTATGCGCTGGGCAAGTGGGCCGTGGAGGAAGCCGGCGTCAAGCAGGCCTATACGCTCGTTTCGGACTATGGCCCGGGACATGACGCGGAAAGCTCGTTCTCCAAGGGCTTCACGGAAGCGGGCGGCACCATTCTCGGCTCCGACCGCACGCCGGTCGCGAACCCGGACTTCTCCGCCTACGTGCAGCGCGTGAAGGACAGCAATCCGGAGGCCGTCTACATCTTCGTGCCGGGCGGCGCACAGCCGGCGGCGATCGGCAAGGCTCTCGTGGACCGGGGCCTGGCTCCGCCCGCAACCAAGATCTTCGCCCAGGGCGAGCTGACGCATCCGGAGGCGCTGGAAAGCATGGGCGAGACGGCGCGCGGCATCATCACCACGTTCCATTACACGCTGGAGCGTGACGATCCGCTCAACAACGAGTTCGTGGAAGGCTATCGCGCCGCCAACAACGGCCGTTCGCCCGACCTGTTCTCGATCGGCGGCTATGACGGCATGCACCTCATCTACGAGGCGCTGAAGAAGACCAATGGCGACGCCAGCGGCGATGCACTGATCGAGGCGGCCAAGGGCATGTCGTGGCAGAGCCCGCGCGGGCCGATGTCCATCGACCCGGAGACGCGCGACGTCGTGCAGACCGTCTACATCCGCGAGGTGCAGGAGGTCGACGGCAAGCTGCAAAACGTGATCATTCACGAAATCCCGAACGTCAAGGACCCGCTGCACGGCGCGTCCAACTGAGCCCGATCGGGGTGGCCGGGTGACCGGCCGCCCGCTGCGCCGCCGGGCTGAAGCCGCTCAGGCCAAAGCCCCGGCGCGGAAGAAGATCCACGGGCTTCTTCATCCGGAACGGGGCCGGTCGCGCTGCCGGGCGGGGCCGGCGCCTCAACAAGAAGAAAAGAGCCTCCGACGGCTGCACATGCACCCTGGAAGGCTCGCTTACGAGATGGATTGACGGTTCGTGATCGGCAACATCGTCATTGTTCTTTTTGATGGTCTCGCGTTCGGGATGCTGCTTTTCGTCCTGTCCGTGGGACTGACCGTGACGCTCGGCCTGATGAATTTCATCAATCTTGCCCATGGCGCCTTCGGCATGCTGGGTGGCTATGTCACCGTGCTACTGATGCGCCAGTATGGCTGGCCGTTCCTGCTCACCCTGCCCATGGCCTTTCTGGCCGCCGCGCTCGTGAGCGTGGTGCTGGAACGGGTGTTTTTCCGGCGGCTTTACCGGGCGGGCGAGCTCAACCAGGTTCTCTTCACCATCGGACTCGTGTTCGTCGCGGCGGCGGGCGCCACCTATTTCTTCGGCACCGGCCAGCAGCCGATCGTGCTGCCGAGCTGGTTGCGCGGATCGGTGGAAGTGGCCGGCATACGCTTCGGCAGCTACCGCATCTTCCTCATCGTCGTGTCGCTGATCATCACGGCGCTGTTGTTCTTCACGCTGGAGCGCACGCGGTTCGGCGCCAAGATCCGCGCGGCGGTGGACAACCAGAGGGTGGCGCAGGCGCTGGGCCTCAACGTCGAGCGGATCTTCGCCATCACCTTCGCGCTCGGCAGCGGCCTTGCGGGGCTGGGCGGGGCGCTCGCCATCGAGATCGTAGGCCTCGATCCATCCTTCGGTCTGCATTTCCTCGTCTATGTGCTGATCGTGGTGAGCGTGGGCGGCCTGGGCTCCATTCCGGGCTCGTTCCTCGGCGCTGCGCTGCTCGGCATAGGCGACGTGGCGGGCAAGTATCTCGTGCCGGAACTCGGTTCGTTCCTGATCTACCTGCTGCTGGTCGCGATCCTGCTCATCAGGCCGACCGGCCTGCTCGGAAAGCGGTGAGGAGGGGGCCATGTTGCAAAGTCAGGTTTCCACTCCCGCCATGCAGCCGGTCGCCTGGATCAGGCGCCGGAACCGCTGGACCATCTTCGAGGTCCTGTTCTGGCTGGCGACGCTGCTGCCGTTCTGCTTCTTCCCGGCTTATCTCAACCTCGCGAGCCAGATCGCGATCACGGCGCTGTTCGCGCTCTCCGTCGATCTCGTACTCGGCTACGCGGGCATCGTGACGCTGGGCCATGCGATGTTCTTCGGCCTCGGCGCCTTCACCGTCGGCATCCTGAGCTCGCGCTACGGATGGGGCGAGCCGATCAGCGGCCTGTTCCTGGCGGCGCTGGTCGCGGGGCTCGCCGGCTTCGCCAGCAGCTTTCTCATCGTGCGGGTGCAGCATCTGGCGCTTATCATGGTGACGCTGGGCCTCGGTCTGCTCACCTTCGAGCTGGGCAACGCGCTGAGCTGGCTCACGGGCGGAACGGACGGCCTCACCGGCATCAGCACGTGGAACATCTTCGGCTATTTCCGCTTCGACCTGTGGGGCTACACGGCCTACAGCTATTCGCTGATCGTGCTGTTCCTGTGCTTCCTGCTGTGCCGGGTGATCGTCAATTCGTCGTTCGGGCTGGCGTTGCGCGGCATCCGCGAGAACGTCAAGCGCATGCCCGCCATCGGCTCCGACTACCGCTGGCACCTGCGCGTTGTCTACACGATCTCCGCGGCGATCGCCGGTGTAGCCGGGGCGCTGCTCACTCAGACCACCAACACGGTGACGCTCGAGGTGCTGAGCTTCCAGCGCTCGGCCGACGTGGTGGTGATGCTGATCCTCGGCGGCACGGGAAGACTCTATGGCGCGATCGTCGGCGCCGTCATCTTCCTCATCGCCCGGGACCAGCTCGCCGGCATCAATCCGCAGTACTGGTTCCTCTGGATCGGTCTTCTGCTCATGTTCGTGGTCATGTTCATGCCCAAGGGTATCCTGGGCGGACTGGCGCGGCTGGTGCGGCGCGAGGAGTGAGGGAGGAACGCATGGTTCTGCGCACGGAATCCATCTGCAAATCCTTCGGCTCGCTCGAGGTGGCACGCGACATTTCCATCGAGCTTCCGCAGGGCGCGCGCTATGCGCTGATCGGGCCGAACGGAGCAGGAAAGACGACATTCATCAACCTGATCACAGGGCAGCTCAGACCCAACTCGGGACGGATCCTGCTCGACGGACAGGACATCACGGCAACCGGAACGGCGGAGCGCGTGCGGCGGGGATTGACCCGGACGTTCCAGATCAACACGCTGTTCCCCGACCTCACGCCGCTCGAATCCGTCACGCTGGTGGTGTGCGAGCGGGAGAAGAAGGCCGGGCAGTTCTGGCGGAGCCTTGCTTCCCACAGGGAGGCGATCGAGGAAAGCCATGCGATCCTGAGCCAACTCGGCCTGGCCGAGGTGGCCATGAAGCCGACACGGCAGCTCGCCTATGGCCAGCAGCGGCTGGTCGAGATTGCGCTGGCGCTCGCCACGCGGCCCAAGGTGCTGCTGCTCGACGAGCCGGCGGCAGGCGTGCCCAAGGATGAAAGCGCGATGCTGTTCGAGGTGGTCGCTAGCCTGCCGCGGGACATTGCCGTGCTGTTCATCGAGCATGACATGGAGATCGTTTTCAGCTTCGCCTCTCAGGTGATCGTGCTGGTGGCAGGCGGTGTGCTGCTGCAGGCCACGCCGGACGAGGTGAAGGAAGACCCGCGTGTGCGCGAGGTTTATCTGGGGAGGGGCCATGGCTGAGCCATTGCTGGAGCTCAAGGATGTCCGTTCGGGCTATAGCGACGCGGTGGTGCTCGACAATGTGTCGGTGAGCGTTGGCGCGGGTGAAAGCCTGGCCGTGCTCGGGCGCAACGGCGTCGGCAAGTCGACGCTGCTGCTCACCATCATCGGCATCGTGCGGACGATGCGCGGCACGATCCGTTTCAAGGGGCAGGACATCACCCGGCTTTCGCCCGACAAGAGGGCGCTTCTCGGCATCGGCTGGGTGCCGCAGGAGCGCGAGATCTTCCGCTCGCTCACGGTGGAGGAGAACCTGACGGTCGCCTCGCGACCGGGACGGTGGAACCTCGACGCGGTCTATGCGCTGTTCCCGAGGCTCAAGGAGCGGCGCGGCAACATGGGCGACCAGCTCTCGGGCGGCGAGCAGCAGATGCTCGCCATTGCGCGGACGCTGATGACCAACCCATCGCTGCTGCTGCTCGATGAGCCGCTGGAGGGGCTGGCGCCGATCATCGTCGAGGAGCTGACGGCGGCGATCCGGCGGATGGCGGAGGACGAGGGGCTGACGCTCATCCTGGTCGAGCAACATGCGGACGTGGCGCTGAGGCTCACCGATCGGGCCATCATCCTGGAACGCGGGCTGGTGGCGCATGCCGCACCCTCGGCCGAATTGCTCAGCGACCGAGCGACGCTCGACCGTTATGTGGGCCTGAAGCTGGAGTCCGCATAGCGCGACCGTCCGTCCCGGAAACCAGGGCGGGACGGAGACTTCCCTGACAGCAGTTCCGTCCTGCCCTGCCTTGCCTTGCTGCAATCGCATGGGGCGGGTGACGGAGTGCTGCGGCCAATCTTCCACAGCCCGCGGAAAAGCGGCTCACATTTAATCGATCCAAACCTGTCCGGGGTCTTTTGCGGGTTTGCAAAACGTCCGCGCATGGCGCATATGGCAGAACCAAAATCCCGTGCAGTGAGAGCGCCACATGAACACCCGCACTGAAACAGATACGTTTGGTCCTATCGAAGTTCCGGCTGATCATTACTGGGGCGCGCAGACGCAGCGCTCACTCACCAATTTCAAGATCGGCACCGAGCGGATGCCAATCCCGCTGGTGAGGGCGCTCGGCATCATCAAGCAGGCAGCCGCCGAGGTGAACATGCGCCTCGGCAAGCTGGATGCGAAGATCGGCGAGGCTATCGTCGCCGCCGCCCGCGAGGTCGTCGAGGGCAAGCATGACGGCGAGTTTCCGCTGGTGGTCTGGCAGACCGGCTCGGGCACCCAGACGAACATGAACGCCAACGAGGTGATCTCCAACCGCGCCATCGAGATGCTGGGCGGCGAGAAGGGCTCGAAGAAGCCGGTTCACCCGAACGATCACGTCAACATGGGCCAGTCGTCGAACGACACGTTCCCGACCGCCATGCACATTGCGGTGGCCCGCGAGACGGTCGCCCAGTTGCTTCCGGCGCTCGAGTACCTGACCGCCGCACTTGAGGAGAAGGAGCGGGCCTTCGGCGATATCGTGAAGATCGGCCGTACGCACACGCAGGACGCCACGCCGCTGACGCTGGGTCAGGAGTTCTCCGGCTACGTGGCGGCGCTGAAGCTAGGTCGCGCTCGCATCGAAGCGGCGCTCAATGACGTTTATGCTCTGGCGCAGGGCGGTACGGCCGTTGGTACCGGCCTCAACGCTCCGGTCGGTTTCGACAAGGCGTTCGCCGAGCGCGTGGCCGCTATCACCGGCCTGCCGTTCCGCACGGCGGAGAACAAGTTCGAGGCGCTGGCAAGCCACGGCGCGCTTGCCAATTTCCACGGCGCGCTGAACGCTCTTGCCGCCGACCTGTTCAAGATCGCCAACGACATCCGCTTCCTGGGCTCTGGTCCTCGTTCGGGCCTCGGCGAGCTGAAGCTGCCGGAGAATGAACCGGGCTCGTCGATCATGCCGGGCAAGGTCAACCCGACGCAGTGCGAGGCGCTGACGATGGTCGCCACCCAGGTCATGGGCAACCACACCACCGTCACCGTCGCAGCCAGCCAGGGTCATTTCGAACTCAACGTGTTCAAGCCGGTCATCGCCAATGCCGTGCTGCAGTCGGTGCGCCTGCTCACCGACTCGTCGCGGTCGTTCGCTGACAACTGCGTGAAGGGCATCGAAGCCGATGAGGTCCGCATCGCCGACCTGATGCAGCGCTCGCTGATGCTGGTGACGGCGCTCGCTCCGGCCATCGGCTACGACAACGCTGCCAAGATCGCCAAGGCTGCGCACAAGAACGGCACGACGCTGCGCGAGGAGGCCCTCAAGAGCGGCCTCGTCACGGCCGATGAGTACGACCGGCTGGTCCGTCCGGAGAAGATGATCGCTCCGCAATAAGCGAGGCGAAAACCAGGAAGGCGGCACTTCCGGTACCGCCTGTCCATCCGCCGGTCCAGATCCCGCAGAGGGGCTGAAAAGCTTCCAGCAAATGGTTTCGCGGCGCCGGGCATCGCCCGGCGCCGATTTTTCTGCAGCGGCGCCCCACCTGTTTACTGCGCCAGCGGGAACTCGCGTTTACTTCTCCAGGCGCTGCATCTCTCCCTCAAATCCTCTTCCCGACTGTATGCAGATCCTGTTCCTTGCACGACTGATGTCTGTCCAGGGCCTGGGCGTTGATCACATTGTATTCTCTTCACGATCGCGGGGACTGGATTGCGTCCAGGGAGGGCAATACATTGACCTTGCCGATGCAAAATGGATCGCGCGGTTGCTGTATGTGATGCACGGTCAATCACCAATCTGTGATATGGCTGTTTGCAATGGGCAACCGGCGGCTGTGGAACCGTTTGATGCTTCAGTCTGCGAGAGACCGGGAAGATAGAGAAAGGTTCGTGCCTCTGAGCCGCGGGCTTTCCACGAAGCTGTTGCTGCTGACCATTCCGTTCGTTCTGCTGGCGGAAGTTCTCATTGCCATACCCTCCATAGCCGATTTCGGTCGCGCCTGGATGGGAGCCCGGCTTCGCACCGCGGCAGCCGTCGCCATTGTCGTGATGGACAGCGGTCCCGGGAGCCTCAGCATGCAGGCAAGCAGCCGGGTACTGCGGGCGTCCGGAGTGCGCGCCATCGCCGCGCGGGAGGCTGGAGTCTCGCGCATGCTCGTGGTGTCCGAGGTGCCGCCCCAGGTTGACGAGCACATCGACCTGGACAAGCTGGGCCTGCTCGGGGCCACCGAGCAGGCGTTCGACACAATGCTGTTCGGCGGAAACCGTCTGCTGCGCGTCTTCGGTCGGATCGACGATTCAAACACGCAGTTCGAGATCGTGTTTTCCGACTTCGGTCTGCGCCAGTCGCTGCTTGAATACGCCCGGAACATAGCCCTGCTGGCGCTCGGGTTGTCTCTGTTCACGGCGATGCTGGTGTTTTTCGCGATCGACTACATCATGATCCGGCCGATCCGCCGGATGACGCAGGCAATGCTCGCCTTCGCCAAAGCACCGGACGACGCGACACGAATCATTCAGGCGGACAACCGCAGGGATGATGAGATTGGCATCGCCGAGCGGGAGCTGGCGGAGATGCAAGTGACCCTCCACCGGACGCTCGGGGAGCGGCGCCGGCTTGCAGACCTTGGCCTCGCCGTCTCCAAGATTAACCACGACATGCGCAATATGCTCGCTGCGGCGCAACTCATCTCGGACCGCCTCGTGGAGGTGAGGGATCCGCAGGTGCAGTCGCTGGCGCCGCGTCTCGTTCGGACGCTGGACCGCGCGGTGTCCTACACGGAAGGAGTGCTTGCCTACGGGCGGACCCAGGAAGCGCCGCCGAAGTTGCGCCGGCTCAGGCTGCGCGAGCTCGCGGATGATGTCTTCGCCACGCTGGCGGTGCCGGAGGAGAGCGGCATCGAGATGATCAATCTTGTCCCCGAGGGACTGGAGATCGACGCCGATTCGGATCAGCTGTTCCGGGTGCTGTTCAATCTGTCGCGCAACGCCGTCCAGGCCATGTCGGGGGAGAACGAGCCGGCGCTTGTGAAGCGCCTCACGATCAGCGCGGAGCAACGGGCGCAGGAAGTATGCGTCCGCGTCATGGATACCGGACCCGGGCTACCGGAACGGGCCAAGCAGAATCTTTTCGCCGCGTTCCGCGGTTCGGCCAGGAGCGGCGGGACTGGCCTGGGCCTCGCTATCTCGCAGGAGCTTGTGCGCGCCCATGGCGGGCGAATCGAACTTGTGGAGACCGGGCAGGGACGTACCGTGTTCGAGATTACGCTGCCGCTACAGGCGCCGAAACCGGATGGTGCGGAGCGGAAGGGCCGGCACGCGGTGGCCTGGGAGCGGCGTTCCTGATTGTCCTAGGGGGGTCACGCGAAACTGGTCCGGTAGGCAGGAGTGGCAGCCGGGTGGCACCTGCTCGCATGATCTCCCCATAGGCCTCGACAAAGGCATTCCACACGGATGTCCGCGACTGGATCGGACGCATGGGGATCTGACGGCCAGCGGTCCGAACGCGTCCGTAAGGGCTGATTCGCGCGGTGAGGCGGGTCTGCGCGGCCATGAAATGGCGATTCTGAGATATCGAACCCTTGCCTGGGGCGTTCTGACAGGGGTGACAGCGCTCGGACGGTGCGATGGAACCCCTTATGCACAGCCACAATGCGCACCGAATGAAAATTTTTCCGCATTTTCTTGAACAAGAACGCTTGCTTTTGGCGAGATCACCCATTAGGTAGGCGTCATTCCAGCGCTGGACGTGACCAGCGAAACCCACTGCGACAAGGCAGTACGCGCCCGTAGCTCAGCTGGATAGAGCACCAGACTACGAATCTGGGGGTCAGAGGTTCGAATCCTTTCGGGCGCGCCACTTAACTTCTTGAAATCATTACCTTTACCGACACCAGCTCCTCCACTGCGATTTCGAGTTAGAGGGTTGTGTGTACTAAAGTGTGTCCAAGTGTGACCTCCTCATATCGCTGCATTGCCCTACGAATTGAGTCCTCCGACTCCTTCGCGTAGCGTTCCGTAGTGGTGATGTGAGAGTGCCCGAGCAGCTCCCTGACCACGGAGATTGGTGTGCCGTGCTGGATCTGCCACGAGGCGTAGGTATGTCTTAGTTCATGGACAGTTACGTTAGGCAGGCCAGCGTCCTTCCGCAGGCGATTCCAGAACGTTTTGACGGTAGTCATAGGAGCGTCCACCGGACGCCCTCGTGCGTCCCTCTTACGGCCAGGAAACACAAATTGGCTGCTGCCTTTCTGTGCTCTCAGTGTGACCAACAGTGCGTCCTTCAGTCTTTTCGTCAGCGGGATGATCCGCGCCTTTCCAGACTTCGTCCTTTTCGCGTCCTGGTTGCCAAGCGTGATTTTGCCTAGCCTGAAATCGATCTCGTCCCAACGCAGACCGAGCACTTCACCTTTCCGCATCCCGGTGTCGATACACACCAAGATGAAAAGGCGCTGCTGATCGGTACGACATGCGTCATAGAGAGCCTGAACTTGAGCTTCTGTCAGGAAACTATCCCGGCTCCTCGGCTTGTACTTTCCCCTGTTTCGCAGAAGGGAGACTGGGTTAGGAATGGTCTTCAGTTGAGTGTCCTTTGTCATGGCAAATCCCCACAACATTGACATGAAACGTAAGTCCGCTCCGATCTGCGTCTTACCATCGCGGGGTCGAAACACTGGTCTGCGAAGGTGAGAAACACTTCTCCCCTCCGCGACCAATCTATCGATCTCCGCGTTTTTTGCCTCTACCAAGGCTTTCCGCTCGGCATTCAGCTTTCTGTAATCCCGGAGACGTTGGTTGATATAATCAGTCAACATGTCGTCTGTAAGACTGATCATAGGGAAATCGCCCAAAGTCCCGTAGATATTCTTGAATGAGTTGCGATACCCTTCGAGCGTTCTGGGCCTAACGGATGACTCCTCAAAATAGAGTGCCGCAGCGGCTACGAAGCTGATGCTGTTAGCCTCGATAGCCTCTCGTTCAAGTCGCTGATTTTCTTCGGCTTCTACCCTTTGCGCGTAGGCGAGTGCCCGAGACTTAACTCTTTCCTGAGTGCTAATACGGCGGGTTCGTCCTCCCACCGTGATTTTGGCTTGGTAGAAAGGGGACTCTTTGCGTTTGTAAACGCTGACCACTTTTCTGACTCCTGGTGCTTCTGGGCGAGCCAGGCCGAGATCGCACCCGAATTGACCCGCCACTCACGTCCGATTTTGATTGCACCAGGAAGCTTACCGCGTTGTGCCCAGTAGGCCAATACTCTTGTAGAAACGTTGAGCTGCTCTGAAACTGTCTTGAGACTGAGATACTGCATAACTCTTCCCAGACCACTTGCTCCCAAGTGGAGCACCTCTCCTAGTTCCAATGCCGGTGGTAGCGCCCCATGACGTGATAATATGCGTCTGGTAAGGTGTACCCCAGCCCCTCCAGTCGACTTCCCACTTTTGCCATGGCCTCAATAGTCGGGCCGAGAGCGAAGAAGTCCTCATCCTCATAGTGAAGATCTATCTCTGAGGCAAGTTCACGTAACAGTTCGTTAATTTCAGTCGCGAACTCTGACGAGATGATTTCTTGGACCTTTTTTGTACGCTTTACCAATCAAACCTCCCTGAATGTGGGGGATTAGGGGCTTCTACCAATGATGGATTTCCTGTTGCCATGTGCTGGAAATCCGATCACCGCCCGTAGTGGACCTTTTGTCGCACATGCGCCACAATCGACACATCTTGTCTCAGTGTAGGTCGCTGGGCAAATCGCCACTTTCCTCCCTCGCGGAGTGATTCGACTGAGCCCTCTGATCCTTTGTCGGTATTCTTTTAAACTCTCCGACCACTTCCCCCTCGTGGTACGTCTTCCGTAGTCAGTAGGCAAGACGACCACAACATTTAGACCCGTTTCCGCCAACTCATCTGCCTCAATTAGTGTGTCGGCAGAAAGGTTTACGGGAAATCCAAGTTTCGCCATCTCCCTCAAAATTTTGAGGTTGTCCCCGTGGTAGGGGTTCTTGTGAGTGAACGCGATGACCGGACGGTTCGCATTGGCACGGGCCAGCTTGATGCAGGCTTCGGCGTCGAGATCCTCACCAACCCCCGGTAAGTCGCCCGCCTGTCCGTATCGCCAAAGTTGTGTTCTGTGCAAGCGACGCACTTTTTGACACAGTTGATCTATGTCAAGAGTCGTGCTGGCGCTGCCTGACGTGATTCGATCCCAGTGAATCCGCAATGGACCACCTTCAGCGTAGCAACCTCCATCGCCCATCAACGGACAACTAGGTGGACAGGTTTCGCGTGAGGACGTGACGACCGGGATCGGTCCCGTCTTCCGGTTTCGACTGACCTCGGTGAAATGGTACTTCATTTGCAGACCTACATAAAAAAAGGGTCCGCAGATGCGGACCCTTGTTGAGACAGAGACTGAGAGTGAGAGACGCTTATCTGAACTCGGAGTAGGTGCCGTCGTAGAGAGGACGGTTCTCGAACGCGAAGGCCGCGTCTTTCTCCGGGATCACTCCCTTGACCACATAGCGCCAGGCACGTCCCTTGGCGTTGTCGTAGTCAGACGGAATCGACACCACGTCGGCTGGATCGATCTCCAAGATGATGACCTTGCCTTCACCCCCGTAGTAGGACGGCAGGTAGTGCCACGAGCAGAAATGCAGACCGGTAGAGCAGGTGTTCTCGCGGTTGTCGTCCACCTCGTTACGTGGCATCTCGACAGTGTCACCAACCCTGTTCCAGACGGGACCGTTCGGCCCCCGGTGGTAAGACGAGAAATCGTCCCTCACCTTCTTGTAGGCGAGGAAGTTGCCATCTGGAGTGATCGGCATGTTCGCCTTCTCCAACCACAAGAACAACTCATCGACCGCTGTTTTCGATGGGTTGTTGTAGAGCTTGTCCATGAACTTCGCCCAAGGGGCGACGTCGTGGCCAGCCCTAAGGATTTCGAGCATTCGCTCTGCCAGGTACGACCGGACGATGTTGCCGTTGTACAGGATCGCATCAAGACCAACCTGTACGCGACCGTAGGTTTGTAGGTCGGCAAGGCTGTTCTCGATGGTGGCCCGGATGTCGATCAGCTCGATGATCTCATCGATCTTTTCGTTGATGAGCTGACCCTGGCGGGCCATCTCAACCAGCCGGTCGAAGTTAGGGTGAGAGCTGTCCACCGCCTTCGGCATACCGTTGATAAATACGGTGAAGGACTCTCCGGATGTGATGTAGGGAAGTGCGCTCATTTGTTCAGAAGCTCCATGTAATGAATGATGCGGTTGCGGCTGTTGTTGTCCACCGAGTAGGTCGGCAGGATGTAGAACAGCAGCGGGTACTTGGTTTCGAGATCGGCCTTCTGGCCGAATAGGGGGCTCGCCTTCTTCTCAGCGGCGGCGGTTTCATCCGGCAGGAGGATCCTCAACACGCTTCGCAAGTGGCCGGAGACGGTCTCGCCAACTTTGTTCTGTTCACCAATTGCCAGATCGATGAACTTCTGGATGTCATCCGGGATGGACATCCCCTCCGTGATCTCCTTCAAGACCTTTGCTTGACTGATGATGCGGCCAAGCTCGTACTGGTCGGTGGAGAGGTTGAGGGTTGGCAGCAGCTTGCGCAGGGCCGGGATGAGGATCTTCTCGACCGGTGTGCCTTTACCTTCCTTGATGAACTTCTCGTGTGAGCGGTTCAGCAGGTAGACCTTGGTCCCTTCCTTCAGAGCACCAATCTGGATCGCTGCCCGAAGATCTTCCCAAAGCAAGGGGAGGGCCATGGCCTGGTTTCCGAGGTAGAAGGTGTCACCCTTCTGCTGGACGTAGAGCAGATCCTCATTGATCGTCACCTCTTCGTAGACGGCAGTCGGGGTGTTCCAACGATTCCAAGGCTGATCGAGATTAAGGACGCGAAGGACACGGCGATCCTCATTGTTCTTCTTCTTCGAGGACAGGGTCAGTGGTTCCACGGTCTCCAGGTCCACAACATCCAGATAACCGATGGCCTGATGGATCTCCTCCGGAAGATCCTCTTCCTTGGTCCTGATCCAGAAGACGAGGGTGTCTCCATCGGCCTCGCTCAGGACCCGTCGCATCCGTGACGGCCCGTTCTTGACCGAAGGCCGCTCGTGGTATGCAACTGCCCGCTTGATGTTGGAGATGTCGTAGGTCTGACCAAAAGCGGCTGGGCGGAAGGCGACAGACTTCTTCACTGTACCGAGGGGCGTTAAGAGACCATCGATCCGCATGATCGAGCCCCCAGCGTAATGAGGCTCGACCTTGAATCGGGTGAGCAGCTTCCGTCCATTCCATTGCAGGTGGGAACCGGCCAGCTGCCACAGCGGGCGGGTCGGGGCGTGGTATGCGGTGCGCTGCTCGTACAGTTCACAGGCATCGAGGTACGTCTCGCACTGGTCGATGTCCGCTTGAGTCAGTTTCGCTGCTTCCACCCGTATCTTGTCGAGCCGAGCCAGGATATTGTTCCGAGTCCGCTCGTCGTAACCGAGTTGCTCGCGAGACGTGGCGACCGACAGCTCACCGATGGGAAAATCTATCAGGAGCGGCCAGTTGGAGATGTCATCCATCAGGCCAAGGGCGTTGAAGTCGATGGGATAGAGAACCGACCCCTGCCGAGCCATTGGTTTTCTGAACGGCACCGTGGTGCCGTTGTAGAAGGCCCACCCGTCTCCGGAGTAGAGAACCTCCGGCTGTCCCCACTCGAAGGTCTCATTGAGGATGTTTGGCTTCGGGTCGAAGCCAAACAGAACCTCGGCAGCCTTCACGCGGAACTTGTTGACATCCTCGATCTTCACCGCAAAGCTGACTTCCATACCTTCCGGCTCGTCGGAGTCGACCCGGCTGATGAGGGCCGTCTGCGGTACTTCGTCGGGACCGATGAAGCAGCTATAGCGGCGCTCCTCACCATCCTTCCAGCATGTGACGTTGAAAATGGACGTGTAAGCGAACGGGGATTTCGAACCCAAGCCGATCATGCCGGTCTGCTCGTTCGTCTCTCGCTTCGAGGAAGCGAACATGGTGCTATACAGACCCATGACCTCGTCGTGGGTCATGGAGCAGCCGTAATCACGGATGCGGAACGTCGGCTCCAGCGTTGAAGGCAGCTGGATGTCGAACGGCTGGTCACCACGACCGGCAGCGACGTGGCCGTCGCGGGCGTTCGTCGCCAGCTCCCGTATCGGGGCTTTGATTTTGTCGGCGTAGATACCATTGATGACGCTATGGAAGGCCATAGCATTCATCTCGATGGAGAAGGCACGACTGTCGAGCAGACCGCCAGACATAGTAAGGCGGTCAGATGTTGGCATAAACATCTGCGTAGATCCTGAGAGTTGAAAGTTGAGAATTAAGCGATCAGCTTGAGGCCGTTGTTGGTGGCGAACTTGATCGCGGCCCGGAAGTTGCGGAAGCGGCGAAGTGGCTTCTTGCCCTTGAACACTACCCAATGATCCCATCCGTAGGAGATCGGGAGACGCATGGCCCTGGCAGTATCCAAGTCGATGAGATCGCCCGTGAGGGGTTCACAGGCGAAGAGTTTTACTTCTTCCTCCATAGAGTTCCTCACTTACGTGATATTGTCTCATGTGGTCACCAGTAGTGACCAAGACAATCCGCAATCGTTCGTAGTCTAGTGGATTCCGTAGTAAGATCTTGAGCCCCAGATGTAGTCATCGAGATCATCGACGGTAAATCCGCAGTTTTCGAGAAAATCGGCGGTCACGTCTGGGTATGCTGTCACGACGTCCAGTAGAGACCGCCTCCTTTTTCCGAAGGAAGTGTAGTAGGTCTCGTATGGGTCGATAGGGACGCGCTCAAAGATCAGCGAGGTGGTGTCGATGCAGATCAACCAGTCTCGGAGCTGTTCGGCAAAGCTGAGGTTCTGGATCTCCTGACGGGAGTGCTGGTTGTGGTAGCCGACCGAGACGTTCGTGCACTCACTGATAATCCCGAAGTACTCGTAGCTGTCAGTGTACACGCCACCGTCATCCTCCACGTATCCGGGTAGCTGCTTCGCCAACGATTTAGCGAACGTTGGTGAGCATCCCTGTGAACCCATCTGATGGGTGACGATTGAGTTCGTACCATGTCGGTCGAACGCGATGCAGGCATCGATTCCACTCACCAGCTCCGGAGTGTTCTCCACGATGTAGCGGGACCCCTGGCACCCGACTTCCTCGGCCCGATGGAAGACATACAGACCGGGAACTCCCGCTCTAATCATCTCCATCATTAGCCAGACACCGGTGGTGCAGTCGGCACCGAGACAGTTGGCTCCCGACCACGGTGCGACCTTGGCGAGATTACCGTCGATCAGGATGGGGACAATGCCTTCATTCTTGTGCACGGTGTCGGTATGGCTCGACCACATGATGTTCGGCTTGTCGCCAACTGTGATGATGCGGTTGCCGTAGGGATCAATATCCGCGCCCAACGGATCGATGAACTTCCGGATGAAATCCTCCTCAGTGCTCGATCCATTGGGTCGGCAGTAGCCGAGCATTTCAATGAGTTCTTTCATGCTGCAATTCTTTCGTTGAGGGTGGTCGCCTCGCATTCGGTGATCAGGTATCGAAGACCTGACTGCGGATCGACGAAGGTGTGGCTGAGCTTGTAGTTCAGGCCGACCTTACGACCATCGGCGAGTTCAACCTTTGGGTAGTATTGGCCAGAGACAGCGCAGATGATGCCCTTCTTGATGCTGCACTCGACGCAGATGCGCTTGTCGTCACGGTCGATCTTGTAGTCATAGGTCTTCTTACCACAGCAGGAACAGTCGATGTGGTAGTAGTGGTGGTAGCGACCATCGGTGAGACCTATGGTGCTCTGACCGTCGATGTTTCCGTCGCTATCCATGATCAGGTAGTCACCATTGTCGCGGACACGGTAAACCACATCGAGGTAGGGCAGGCGGAAGCCTTCCAAGAAGTGCTCGTCACCATCCTCGTCTTCGTAGTAGCCTTCTTCCTCGATCCGAAGAAGGCGAGCACCATTGAAGCCCATGTTGCTCCAGCGGTAGCCGAGTGCGTCGAGGGCGATTGCAAGGTCTTCTTCCGGCCAACCATAGATCCGTCCGTAGATCTTCTTGGCAGGCCAAACGAGTGCACGGTGCGTGATTTCACCGTCCTCATCCTCTATGTAGGCGATGGCAAGGTCGCCAGCTGCGTACACGGTGACAGGGTGGTCGCCTGAGGCGTAGGCTGAGGCAGGCTTCGACATGCAGGACTCTGGGCCATTGTAGTAGACCCGCTTCATCTCTGCTGCCGTCCACGCAAACTTGACCTCAGCAGGACCGTTAGGGTTGTGGAACTGATGGATAACCTTGCTGCGTTCGTAGTGGCTCATCTCACGGTAGAACTGACCCAAATAGGTCTCCGGTCTCCAACGCATCCAGCGTCCGATCTTGCCGTCCGCTTCGGTTTCGATGAAGCGGATATAGTCTTTATACTCTGGGTCGCGGTGGGCGAAGTGATCAGGGATAGCCGGGAGGTTCCAGTTAAGCGGGGCACACTCGGCAGCAATCTTCGCCGCCCATTCGCGCCAATCCTCTTCCAGCTCGACGGGTCGGACCTGGTACTTCTGACCGTGGATCACGGTCAGAATCCTGGCGTAGGACGCTGCAGTCTTACCATCCTCGAACGTACCATACTGAGGGCAGCGGGTGATCTCGCCCTTGTTATTGATGACGATCTGGAATTGCTTGGTCATGCTGCAATCCTCCACTGAGTGCAGTCGATGCGCTGATACCGGGGGTTCATGATGACGCGGGGCTGTAGAGCCTTGATGTTGTTGCAGCCGCCGTACTCATTGCGAAGGGCGACGAACAAACCGAACTGCTCCGCCGTTACGAGCAGCCTCATCGGGCGCTCGTCGCGATAGGCCTTTGCCATGTCGTCGGCCCACAGGCCGAAGGCATCCGTCGCCGCTCGGCGGGTGTTGGGGCAACGCAGCTGGTACATGTCGAGAACGATTTCGAGAGTAGTCATATGAAAGCTCCAAAGAAAAAGGCCCGTCCGGGGGGACGAGCCTTTGGTGATTTCCAGATTTCGGAAGATCAGCTGTTCTTGTGATACTGTTCGAGGTTGATCTATTGTACCATCGTCAGAACGGAGGACTTCTTCCAAAAGCTGAGGAAGAAGACGGTCGCCCAGTAGCCAACCGAGAGTACGAAGCTCACGCAGAAGGAAAACAGGAGAATTTTCAGAGTTTTCCTGTGACGTAGGCCATGATGCTCTGTGGACCCACGGCGACGATCTTGTCGTCAACGACGAGGGTAGGGGCAGCGGTGACGCCGAGTTCGCGAACGCGGACCATGTTGTCCAACACGTTCAGGATCTCGTAATCGCGGCCCTGCTTCTCCATCTCGGCGGTGAAACGGGGCTTTACCTCAATGCAAGGCTGACAGTTCGGCAGGATAAAGAGGGTGAGCTTGCTCATTTCTTGTCGAGTCTTCCTAAAGTGTAGGCGATGCCCGACAGGACGCCTGCGAGCATCGCGGTTGGTAATGAATGGGTGAGGGCGTACATCAGCACTAGGGAGGCTACAGACGGTGGTGCATATCCCGGAAGATCACGCATGAGTTCCTACCATGATGCAGCCGTACTTCTCTCCGAACCATTTGACAAACTCGGTTGCGGTCTCACCGGCTGCGTAAGCCCGCTCGGCCTTGTCGATGTGTTCGTCAACCAGATCGCGGTAGCAGTACAGACGATGGGCTGCTGTCCTGGCCTCGTTCATCCATCGTTCCTTGGGGTCGTCGTACCAATAGAGTTCGGGGTGCTCAGCGAGCAGGCGACCGGCGTAGAGGGCCGGATCAGGATTCCACTCCTCGCCGTAAGCGGCGTTTCTGATGATAGACTCCCACTCCAACATCCTGCACAGGGCCGGAACGACCTCCCAATCGAATGGTTTGTCGCACTCGTAGTGCTGGGCCTGGAGCGTTTCGTGGACTTTCTCGATGAAAGCACCAGCGACGACGGCGGCGTCCCTCATGGCGGCGGTGCCGAACTGGTCGAAGTAGCTCTCGTAGTCGTCACGGTTTTCGAGGATGTGTTCCCAAACGCAAATGGCGTTGAAAACCTCACACTCGTTGTAAGTCTTGGTCATCGTTTATCCTCCACACAGGGGATAGGGGTGATCTGGTCGGGCTTCATCCAGACGAGGAAGCTGTAACCAGACTCAGAGTGGAAGGTGATCGAGGGACGCTCGAAGACCCCCTCGAAGCGGAAGCAGCTGCCGGGAGGGTAGGGCATCCACTTTTTGTGGGAGATATCCCCTGGAACAAAGACGCATCCAGACAATACTGATAATGCAAGTAAAGCGAGAAGCTTATACTTCATTTTCATCTATCCATTTACTTACGGGGTTGTTGACCGCGTGGTCGACCAGCTCGGGCTGACCATTTTCCAGCACCACGAAGAACCAGCCGATCCGGTGGCTGTCCTTGTCGAAGACGGCGCAGCACATCTCGTCGCAGGCCGACAGGGCCTCGTAGGCAGCTTTGGGGTCGGGGCCGAAGTAATCGGGCTCGATCTCGCCTGGGTATGAACAGAAAAACGAGCAGCCTTCGGCGGCGAAGTGCTCAAGCAGCTTCTTGACGAGCATGGAAAAACCTCCGAATTAGAGTTGAAGAGGAAGATCGCGGGAGAGGGGCTATGTTGTGGTTTTTGATTGTGTGCGGCGCAGTGCTATTTGCAACGATGGTCTCAGCCGAAGAAAACCCCAAAGACCGTATCGTCATCCGAGGGTTGTATAACGGGATGACGTATGAGCAGTTGTTTCACTACCTCGACACGAATGACAATGGGTGGCGCTACATTCGGTATGCGAGCCGGGAGGATGAGTGCTTCCAACCCAAGACCGTAAGGCTCTACCCGTCTCACCACACGGCGTTCACCGATAGACTATGGGGCAGTGACTACATTGTTTCATATCCGGACGATGGTCCCCGCAGTTTTGGATGTCTTGTAAGCAAAGCTGGTACGCTTTCTGGATTTGCGAGTTCCTTTGCCAGCGTGACCTTAGATGAGGGTCTAATTGTAAGACAATGGTATAGATGCTCGTTTCTGAATGCCTGCGGAATGCGCCCTCAGGAGTTCATCGAGAAGTTCAAGGAAAGCCAGTCAGATTGGTTTGGCTTCCTGGAAGTAAAGGTCTCAAGCCGTGAAGTAGGTGAGCCCTACGGGAAGGTCGATGATTACAAGATGCTGACCTCCCAAATCGAACAGGTAAGCGTTCACGCAAACTATGCGGGTGTCATGTCGATGACGGTAGATGGCGAGATGGCGTGGTTCAGGAAGCGAGAGCCTGTATTTCGCTAAGTGAGGGCGACTGACGTGTGGATGAACCGCGCCGGGTTTGCCGGAGGCTCCAACTCCTGAGTAGGATGGAGCATCGAGCCGATCGGGAACATCCCGCCCGCCGAAGCCGAGGCAAACTTCTACGCGGCTCTTGAAACTGAAGCCATGGCCGCGTAACTAAACCAAATCAGCCTCCGGCAAACCCGGCGCGGTTCAGTTCCTGACGAGCTTGGTAGACATGCAGGACGCTATCGCTTTGCATCCTCGCTTTCCGCTGAAGTCACAATTGTAACGGTAGTACTGACACTAAATGAGCAAGTTCAGCATGAGTCGCTTAAAGTTCTGGAAAAAAAGAGTTGTGACCATTGCGGCTCGGCGGGAAACTTGGGAAATCTTTGAACGACTGGTGCAACAGTTGGAGATTGCCGGTATTCCTTTCTGGTCCGGTAGCGCCAGTTGGGAAGGTGTGCTACGCAT
>Ga0207747_1000945_pt1 | contig 24733 bp, 24 predicted proteins | sample HigsolmetaGSP11D_FD_184839 | JGI IMG/M metagenome (GOLD analysis project Ga0207747, IMG submission 184839) | High solid enriched microbial communities from the Joint BioEnergy Institute, USA - SP1-1-D (SPAdes) | ecosystem: Engineered > Bioreactor > SSF (Solid state fermentation) > Aerobic >...
TATTTCTAAATCTAGAGGCAAAACTAATTGATTCATGTTATAATATTTGAACATAAGGACACTTCCTTTGATAAAATTTTTTGGGGTAGATACTTAAATTTTATCAGAAGATGTCCTTATTTTTATTAAAAAAATAGTAATAGCCCATGAAATTTCATTCCAACATTTCATGGGCTGTTTCCATTTTAGAGGAGGGTTTTGTCCCAGCCTCCTTTTTTATTAGCTTGTAATCTTTTCATATGGAATTGATTTTTTATTGTTTTATCATTATAATGATAATGTACTCGAAGATGAGAATCATTTTCATTCTCATTTGAAAATATAGGGAAATTTGGGGATAAAAAATGAGGCTATGGATGTTGATACTTACAGCAATCATCCTGTCGCTCGTTTCGCTGTTTATTGGCGCGATTGATATAAAACCGACTGATTTATTGGACTGGGAATCCCAGCAAACGCAAATATTCCTGATCAGTAGGGTGCCAAGGCTGATGGCGATTATTTTGGCAGGCGCAGGAATGAGTATTGCTGGTTTAATCATGCAAAGTTTAAGTCGCAATAAGTTCGTTTCACCAACTACAGCAGGCACATTGGATGCAGCAAAATTGGGAATTCTCATTTCCATCTTGTTGTTTTCACAAGCAGCATATATGGAAAAAATTCTTTTTAGCTTCATCTTTGCGTTCGGCGGTACCATTTTATTTATGCAAATTTTAGATCGCATCAAGTTTAAAGATGCCGTTTTTGTTCCGCTGATCGGTATCATGTATGGAAATATTTTATCTTCCATTACAACTTTCTTTGCATATGAGGGAGACTTGATTCAAAATATCAACACTTGGTTGATGGGCAGTTTTACATTGGTCATCTCCGGGCGGTATGAACTGCTGTATGTAAGTGTTCCTGCCATCCTATTGGCTTATTTATATGCAAATAAATTTACGGTTGCCGGAATGGGCGAGGATTTTGCCAAAAACTTGGGGCTCAGTTACAAAGCCGTATTGAATCTTGGTTTAATTCTTGTTGCCGTCATTTCAACGACAGTTGTATTGACGGTCGGTGTAATCCCTTACTTGGGGCTGATTGTTCCGAATATTGTGTCCCTTTATATGGGGGACAACTTGCGGAAAACGATTCCTCATACAATTATGTTAGGAATTGTGTTCCTGTTAATTTGCGACATTATTGGCCGGGTAGTGGTTTATCCTTTCGAAATTCCGGTCAATGTGACAGTCGCAGTAATAGGCAGTTTGCTCTTCTTAATCATGTTGTTTAGGGGGAGAGCATATGCGAAATAATATATTGAAACTCATCATTTTAGCGGTTATAGCAATCATTTGTATCTTGCTTTACGGATTTTATGATATCAAAGGCGGTTTCAGTTATGCTTTCCCTCGGCGTATGATGCGTGTTGGCGCGATGGTTGTAACCGGTTTTGCGATTTCTTATTCAACTGTCGTATTCCAGACAATCACCCATAACCGGATTTTGACCCCATCGATTATGGGGATTGATTCGATGTATCAAGTTGTCCAAACGCTCATTTTCTTCTTTGCGGGATCAGCGTCGATTTGGGTAGCGAATCAATATTTGAATTACTTTACGGCATTAATTGCAATGGTGGTTTTTGCCATTTTACTATACCGCACACTATTTAGAGCGGATAAGTATCCAATCTTTTTGCTTTTATTGATCGGGATGATCATTGGCACTTTCTTGGGAAGTCTCGTATCTTTCCTGCAAGTGTTGATCGATCCGGTGGAATATTTAAGTTTGCAGAACCTGTTGTTTGCAAGCTTTACGAGAATCAAAGTGGAACTTCTATACATTTCATGTGCCATTTTATTCATCGCTTTTATTGTTGGTTACAAATTGTTGCATCAATTGGATGTGGCGATATTGGGCCGGGAAAATGCCATTAATTTGGGCGTGAACTACGATCGTTTGGTAATGAATGTGCTGGTTTTATCTGCGGTGCTTATTTCAACATCGACGGCGCTGGTTGGACCGATCACCTTCTTTGGGTTGATTGTTGCAAATCTTTCTTATCATTTATTCACAACATATAAACATTCCGTTTTGATTTTAGGCGCCGGTTTAATCAGTGTGATTGCATTGGTTGGCGGACAGTTTTTAGTGGAACATGTTTTTGAATTCAACACCACTTTGAGTGTCATTATCAACTTTATTGGTGGAGTCTACTTCATTTATTTATTACTAAAGGAGAGTAGGGCTGCAGGATGATTGAAATTAAAGGGTTGACGAAAAAATACAATAATAAACCGGTCGTTAGTGATGTCTCATTGTCTATCAAGCCTCATGCGATCACTTCCTTCATCGGACCGAATGGTGCCGGGAAGTCCACGTTGTTGTCCATGGTGAGCAGGCTGATTGATGCGGATACAGGTGAAGTATTATTGGATCAACAAAATGTGAAGAAATGGAAATCCAATGAATTCGCAAAACGTGTATCGATTTTAAAACAATCGAATTTTATTAATGTCCGTTTGACGGTAAGAGAATTAGTATCTTTTGGACGCTATCCTTATTCAAAGGGCCGTTTGACGCCTGAAGATGAGCAGCATGTAAATCAAGCCATTAAGTACATGAATTTGCAGGAAATAGAACACAAATTTTTGGACCAGTTATCTGGAGGGCAAAAACAGCGGGCATTTATAGCGATGGTGATTGCGCAAGATACGGATTATATTTTGTTGGATGAACCATTGAACAATCTGGATATGAAACATTCGGTGCAGATTATGAAAATATTGCGCCAGTTGGTTGATGATTTGGGAAAAACCGTTGTCATCGTATTGCATGATATCAACTTTGCTTCCGTATACTCGGATTACATTGTTGCCTTAAAAGACGGAAGAGTCGTGAAAAACGGGCCTACAGAAGAGATCATCAACTCGGAAGCGTTACGTGAAATTTACGATATGCATATTCCCGTCCAAGAACAAAATGGTTGCCGTATTTGTGTATACTTCAATTCTAATACGTGATCGTCAAAATGATTTAGAAAAGTGTTGCTACTTTTCTAAATCATTTTATTGAAAAGAAGAAAAAATATATTGACTAGCCTAAATTTGATAATTATAATTAGATTCAGGTATTGATAATGATTATCATTATCACCAAATAAACAAAAAGATAGGAGAGAACGATCAAATGAAACAATGGAAGCTTTTCGCAGTTATTCTAGCTATGTTCGTCATTGTTTTGGCTGCATGCGGTGACGAAAAAGCTGAACAAGACAAAAATACAAATACTGATGACACGAAACAAGAAGCAGCACAGGGAGAAAATGCTTCATTCCCAATCACTATCTCCTCTACAATTTCTGAAAGCAAAAACGAAGAGTCTGGTCAAACTACAGTATTTGATGATGTAACTTTCGAAAAAATGCCTGAAAGAATCGTTGTATTCGATTACGGTTTCTTAGATACGCTTGATGCTTTAGGCGTTGAAGGGATCGTTGGTGTTGCAAAAGATGGTACATTACCAGAACACCTTTCTAAATTTGGTAGCGATGAATATGCAAGCGTTGGAAACTTAAAAACTCCAAACCTTGAAGCCATTGCAGCATTAGAGCCAGATGCAATCTTCATTTCAGGCCGCCAAGCCACATTCTATGACCAATTGAAAGAAATCACTGAAAACGTAGTATTCGTTGGTACTTCCCAAGATGATTACTGGGGCACATTTGAGAAATCTGTTGATATCGCTGCAAAACTTTTCGGCAAAGAAAAAGAAGCGGAAGAACAGTTGGCAAAATTCGATGAAAAACTGAATGAACTAAAAGAATTGGCTGACCAATACAAAACTTCATTAGTCACAATGTACAACGAAGGAAAATTATCCGGATTCGGCACAAATTCACGTTACGGATATGTTTATGACATTTATGGATTCACTCCTGTATCAGACGACATCGAAGCTTCTTCCCACGGATCCGATTTCGGGTTCGAATCGATCTTAAAATTCGATCCGGAAGTATTGTTCGTAATTGACCGTACAGCAGCTGTAGGTGGACAATCCAACATCGAAGCGGACATGGAAAATGACATCATTAAACAAACTCAAGCTTACAAAAACGGCAAAATCGTTTACTTGGACGGTCCGCTATGGTACTTGGCTGGCGGCGGTTTACAATCTGAAATGATGAAAATCGAAGAAATCTTAGATGAATTAAAATAATCAAAAATAAAGCTGTCCATTTCCGGACGGCTTTTTTTATATTAAAAATATAATGGATATGCCAGCCATGTATCATTGATACATGAAAAAGGCAATTTAAAAAATGAAAAAAATCATCTATTCAGGAGAGGGAAACGTTGAATAACCGGATCATTCTTGCAGGCATTATCACTTTTGTTTTGTTTTTGATTTTAAGATACACATACGATTCTCCTCTGTTTGAGTCCTTTGATGAAAATATGCAATTATTGGTTGGCGGGAATCGGTTTATCGGCATTTTCCATTATCTAGGGGAAATGAAATTTATTATTTTCATTACATTGGTTTTGTTGTTGTGGCTATGGTTGAAACTTCACCATTACCGGGGGATGCTTTTGGTGATATTGACTATTCCAATGGGCTTTTTGCTCAACCAGTTGGTGAAACGATGGGTGGAGCGCCCAAGACCTGAGATCGAAAATCAGCTGAAAACCTTCAGCTTTCCATCCGGTCATGCGATGTTGGGAATCCTTTATTTGTTGACGATCGCTTATTTATTGTCAGAGCGCACACATGATGAAAAAAAGAAATGGTGGTACTGGATTGGAGCGATTCTTATCGCCTTTTTCGTTGGGTTATCAAGAGTGGCGGAAAGCCGGCATTTTGCAACGGATGTGATTGCCGGATGGTGTTTAGGTATTACTTGGCTTTGCATTTGCATATATTGGTATAAACATAAGGAAAAGGGGCATACGGGTATGAAACGCTGATCAAGCGTTTCTTTTTTTATCACAAGTTTTCCAGGTGCACAAAATATAGTTTCATCAAAAAAAGTTGCACTAAGGAAAAAATCATGTGTATAATAAACAAAGGATACAGGATGAAAGGATGTTCATATGAACGACATCGTTTTAGCGTTTGGCTTGACGTTATTGGCGGGATTGGCGACAGGCCTCGGTGCGCTCATTGCATTTTTTACTGAGCGGACAAATAAAAAGTTTTTATCAGCCGCATTAGGATTTTCAGCAGGAGTTATGATCTATGTTTCATTGATTGAAATTTTCTTTAAAGCAAAAGATGCCTTAACGGTTGCATTGGGAGATACAAAAGGTTACTGGATGACGGTGATCGGCTTTTTTGGAGGAATGCTGTTCATCGCGCTGATTGATAATTTCATTCCGACCAAAACAAATCCCCACGAAGTCAAAACGGTGGAGGATGTACATCGGGCGGAACAGACGCATAAAGAGTCCGAAGAAGCAAAGTTAATGAAGGTTGGTATTTTTACGGCACTTGCGATTGGCATTCATAATTTCCCTGAAGGAATTGCGACTTTTATGTCAGCGATTCATGATCCGAGCGTCGGCATTGCCATCGCCATTGCCATTGCCATTCACAACATCCCTGAAGGAATCGCCGTGGCAATCCCGATATTTTATGCAACAGGGAAGAGAAAAAAAGCTTTTAAATTGTCCTTCTTTTCCGGATTGGCGGAACCTGTCGGGGCATTGGTCGCCTATTTAATTTTGCTGCCATTTTTGAATGATGTGATGTTTGGGGTTATTTTTTCAGCGGTTGCGGGGATTATGGTGTTTATTTCCCTTGATGAACTGCTTCCTGCCGCGAAGAAATACGATGAGACCCATTCGTCCATCTATGGGCTGATTGCGGGGATGGCTGTCATGGCCGTAAGTTTGATTTTATTAGCTTAAAAGGGAAAGGAGTTGTTCGAAAGCTTTGGCCCCCGAACAACTCCTTTATTATTTTGCATTGGATACGCTTGAGATTTCTTCTACATGAACGCCGCGTTGGTCCGGTTTTGTAAGTACGATTTTATGCGTCGGGAACAGTTCCTCCATTTTTGCAACGAACTGTTCGCCAATGGAGCGCGGTATAATCGAAATCATGGTTGGCCCGGCGCCGCTCAATGCAGTGCCAAAGGCCCCGGCTTTTTTCGCTTCTTTGCGGATTTCATGATAGTGAGGAATTAAATCTGCCCGGAATGGTTCATGGAATAAATCCGATTCCATATATTTTCCGACACGTTCATAATCTTTCAAAACCAATGCAGCTGCAAGCATATTCGCACCGGCGCTCGCCTGAACGGCATATTGCCGCTGGAATGTTTTCGGCAATACGTCCCTTGCCTCGGAAGTTTTTAATTTCACATCAGGGATAAATAGCACAAATGATGCATCAAGATCATGGATGTGAATTGTATCCACATTCCCATCCTCATCCATTGTGGAGATGGTCAATCCCCCTAAAACAGATGCCGACGCATTATCCGGGTGGCCTTCAATCTGTGAAGATAAATTTAATTTATCCTGAACAGTCAAATGAAGGTCACAAAGGAGATTGGCGATCTCAATGCCTGCAACAATCGCTGCCGCACTGCTGCCGATTCCTCTGGCAAAAGGCAATTCGCTTGTCATTTCAATTCGGCAGCCTGGCATCTCTTTATTGAATCTTTTGGCTGTTTCATTGGCGATTTTATAGATCAAGTGATCCTTTAATTCAAATTTTTTCGGCAAGCCTTCTGATAAATGGATAATTTCCCATTCGTCCTGTGGGGAAACCGTTAATTCCAAATACAAAGATAGACTGAGACCGATTGAGTCAAATCCAGGTCCTAAATTCGCAGTGCTGCCAGGAACTGTGATTTTCCATTTTTTACTCATACTAAACCCTCAATATAGTTTCGAATTTCTTCCATATCGTTTTTCAAAGAAACGACTTCCACCGTTGACGCGTTCATCGCTGTATCAGGATCTTTTAGTCCGTTTCCTGTAAATACAGTGACCACTGTGCTGCCTTTTGCGATTTTACCGTTATTCACGGATTTGATGACGCCGGCAAGGGAAGCGGCGGAACCCGGTTCTACAAAGACACCTTCGCTTCTTGCGATTTCTTTGTAGGCTGCAAGGATTTCATCATCCGTTACCGAATCGATGATACCGCCTGATTCATCGCGGGCAGCTTCTGCAAATTTCCAGCTTGCCGGATTACCGATGCGGATGGCAGTCGCAATCGTTTCCGGATTGGCAATCGGTTCGCCTTTTACGATGGCTGCCGCCCCTTCCGCTTCGAAGCCGTACATTTTTGGAAGACCGGTATTTTTGGCTGCATGATATTCTTTAAAACCTTTCCAATAGGCAGTGATGTTTCCGGCGTTACCGACAGGGATGCATAGATAGTCAGGAGCTTTGCCTAACGCATCAACGATTTCAAAGGCCGCCGTTTTTTGTCCTTCAATGCGGTACGGATTCACAGAGTTTACGAGCGTCACTTTTCCTTCTTCACTGATTTTGCGGACGATGGACAATGCCTCATCAAAATTACCGTCAATTTCGATGATTTTTGCACCATACATGCAAGCTTGGGCAAGTTTCCCAAGAGCCACTTTTCCTTTAGGGATGACAACGATGGATTGAATGCCTGCCCGGGCAGCATAAGCGCTGGCCGCTGCAGAAGTATTTCCAGTCGATGCGCAAATGACGCATTTTGCACCTTCTTCCACCGCTTTTGCCACTGCAACCACCATGCCGCGGTCCTTAAAGGAGCCGGTTGGATTTAATCCTTCATATTTGCCGTATAATTCAATACCCAGTTTTTTTGATAAATTTCCCAAATAAATCAAAGGAGTATTTCCTTCGTTCAAAGTTAATGCAGGTGTTTTATCTGTCACAGGTAAAAATTCTTTATATTCTTCCAATAGACCTTTCCACATAATAAATGTCTCCTTTTGTTTTCGCTGGATGAACAATTGTTTTCATATAAAAGACATTTTAACGCACAATAATAGTATATTTCAATAGGAAACCAAAAATTTAAAGGATTATTAACAATATTTTTTTATCATTTTTCATCATGCCGATGAACTTGAAAAAGTTTGGTAATTTGCTTGCGATAAAAAGCGAATGGGTATATTGTAAAAGTATCAATTCAATTGTAAAGACAGGTGGAAAAGCAGATGAAGAATCATTCGGAGCAAAACACCGGCCCTGGAATTTCCCGCAATAAATTGCTGGGGGTAGCAGGAATCGGCTGGTTATTTGATGCAATGGATGTAGGCATTCTGTCATTTATCATTGCTGCATTAACGGTTGATTGGAACCTTTCATCCAATGAAATGGGATGGATCGGAAGCATCAACTCCATCGGAATGGCGGTGGGTGCCTTTCTTTTTGGGTTGTTGGCAGACAAAATCGGGAGAAAAGCAATTTTTATTACGACTTTATTATGTTTCTCCATCGCCAGTGGGCTTTCTGCCTTTACAACAACATTGGCTATGTTTTTAGTATTGCGCTTCATCATCGGCATGGGGCTTGGAGGAGAGCTTCCCGTAGCCTCCACACTGGTTTCTGAAAGCGTTCCTGCCAAAGAGCGCGGACGGATTGTAGTATTGTTGGAAAGCTTTTGGGCTGTGGGCTGGCTATTGGCCGCAATCATTGCTTATTTTGTCATTCCAAGCGACATTTGGCCGGTTGCAGGATGGCGTGTAGCATTGATTTTGACGGCAATTCCCGCTTTATATGCGGTGTTCCTTCGCTTGCATTTACCGGATTCTCCTCAGTTTTCCGCGAAACCGGAAGCGAAAAGGCGCACCTTCATTCAAAACATTGCCGGGGTATGGTCCAAAAATTATGCCAAATCCACGTTGATGTTATGGGTTCTTTGGTTTACCGTCGTGTTTTCCTACTATGGCATGTTTTTATGGCTTCCAAGTGTCATGGTTGGAAAAGGGTTCAGCTTAATTTCCAGCTTTAAATATGTATTAATCATGACGATCGCACAGCTTCCAGGTTATTTCACTGCGGCATGGTTTGTAGAAAAACTCGGCCGAAAATTTGTGCTCGTCACTTATTTATTGGGAACAGCGGCAAGCGCTTATGTGTTTGGACAAGCCGAATCTGTGACGGTACTATTAATTTCGGGTATTCTATTATCGTTCTTTAACCTGGGTGCGTGGGGCGCATTATATGCTTATACACCGGAACAGTATCCATTGTTGATTCGCGGTACAGGAGCCGGTATGGCAGCGGCGGTTGGACGCATTGGCGGCATATTTGGACCGCTCCTTGTAGGTTGGATGCGTACAGCGGAATTTGACTTCGGAACGATATTTGCTGTATTCTGTGTTTCGATTGTGATTGGAGTAGCGGCAGTGGTATTTTTAGGAAAAGAAACGAAACAAGTGGAATTGGAGTAATTTTCCTAAAGGAAGCTTTTTAAGAGGAAAAAGCTTCCTTATAAATTTGACAAATTCATGAACATTGGTATGTTACTCTATCATATTTTCTGAAAACTCATTGTATTCAATCAATATACGTGCTAACCTACTTTATTATAACTTGGATATAATTTTGAATCTCATGAAGGAGGAATTTTAAAAGAAAATGAGTTTTTGTGATGAAGTGAAGAAACGCTTTATCCGGCTTTCAAGGGGGCAGCGGAAGGTGGCGCAACTTGTGATCGAAAATCCGAATGTCGTTGCCACCCATATCGCCTCTGAAGTAGGAAAATTCATTGGTGTAAGTGAGTCGACAGTAATTCGTTTTTGCTATGCGATGGATTTATCCGGCTATAGCGAATTGCAAGAAAGAATTCGGAAAGATTTATCCGAATCAAAGAAGGTTGTAACAAAGGAACCGCTAACCATCGGGAAAAAACACGAATATTTATTCAGTGAAATCATGAATCGGGATGTTACAAGCATTTTAAATACAATCCAATATGTGGATGCTGAGAACTTCCAAAAAGCCACGCACTACTTGCATGAAGCGGAAGAGATTTATACTTTGGGATTCAGGCAATGCGCCCCTTCAGCAAGTTATCTGACTTCAATGTTAGAAAATTTCGGAAAAAAGGCATCCCAAATCCAATTTGATGTCAATGATATAGTGAAACAGATAAAAAGAATGGATAAGGATTCACTGCTGTTTGTAATAGCTTTTGATTCTGTATTGGAAGATGTATTGACAATTTTGAAAATTGCAAAAAATAAGAAAGTTAAAGTGATTGCTATTACGAATTCAACAATTTCTCTTGTCCGTGATTATGCAGACATCAGCTTCGTTGTGGGAACACAAAAACAATTTTCATTTGAAGCGGACACTGCCGCCAGCGCGATCGTACATGCTTTGATTGAAGGAATGACTTTGCTTAACAGAAACCATTATAAAAAATACTACAATCTTAATGAACAATTGGATCATGATCTCCGGCTATTGGAAGAGGAAACAATCGCGACGAAGTGATAATAACAGCATATTCGTAAAACTTTGAATTTTACGAATATGCTGTTATTTTATGGCCAAGTTGCAAGTTACGTTTTTCTATTTATAGGAAGTTGTGATAAAATAATCGGGGATGATATACAAGATTGGGAGGAACTAATTGTATGAGCAAAGTATTAGTTTTTGGACATAAAAATCCTGATACAGATTCCATCACATCTGCTATTGTGTATGCGTATTTGAAAGAACAGCTGGGAGCTGAAGTTGAAGCGGTAAGACTTGGCGAAGTAAACAACGAAACAAAATACGTATTGGAAAAATTTGGATTTGAAGCGCCGAGATTGGTTTCCAATGTGGCGGAAGAAGCCAAAGAAGTCATTCTTGTGGACCACAATGAACGTCAACAATCCGCTGACGGAATCGAAAATGTCAAAATTTCGGAAGTTATCGATCATCACCGCATTGCAAATTTCGAAACAGCGGATCCATTATATTACCGTGCAGAACCTGTCGGATGTACAGCAACGATTTTAAATAAAATTTTCAAAGAGAAAAATGTTGAAATTCCTTCAAACATTGCAGGTCTGATGCTTTCAGCCATCATTTCGGATACATTATTATTCAAATCCCCTACTTGCACAGAAGAAGATGTGCAAGCCGGGAAAGAGTTGGCGGAAATCGCGGGCGTCAATGCGGAGGAATACGGTCTTGCCATGTTAAAAGCCGGTGCGGACCTTTCTGATAAATCATTGGAAGACTTGCTCACTTTAGATGCGAAAGAATTTACATTCGGCACAGTGAAATCCGTTGTTGCCCAAGTGAATGCGGTGGATGTGAACGATGTATTGGGCCGAAAAGAAGAATTGGTGAGCCTGTTAAACAAGAATGTTGAAGAAAAAGGTCTGAATTTATTCTTCTTCTTTGTGACTGATATTTTAAACAACGATTCCGTAGCGATCGTTGCAGGAAATGCGGCTGAAGATGCCGCAAAAGCGTTCGGCAAAGAATTGGTGGACAACCAATTCGACTTGCCAGGCGTTGTATCCCGCAAAAAACAGGTGGTTCCAGTATTGACAGATGCATTGAGCTGAAAAATAAAAACGGTGTTCAAGGAAAAATCCTTGGCACCGTTTTTTATTCTAAAATGAGAGGATACACTGCCGGCCCTTCGATGACATTGCCGTATTTATCAAACCGGGATCCGTGGCAAGGGCAATCCCAGGTTTCATCCGCTTCATTCCATTGGGTTTTGCATCCCAAATGGGTGCATTTTGGAGCTTCCGCCCGTATTAAATAACCTTCCGCAAGATTTGATACCGTGAAGCCGATCGCCTTCAACATCCGCATAAACGTTTTGCCAAATAAATTTCTTGAAGGGCTGTACAGGTGCTGGGCTGGATGTTTTCCACTTGTCAGTTCTGTGGAAATGATTTCTCCCGCAACAAGGGAGTTGGAAAGTCCCCATTTTCGGTATCCTGTGGCAATATAGATTCTCGGTTCACTGTCCGAAATGCGTCCGATGTACGGAATATAGTCGGCGGTGTTCGGATCTTGCGCGCTCCACAAATATTCCGGTTTAGGCAAACCATATTCCGAAACAAGCTCTTTCTCCAGCATTTCATAATATACTTGTGTATTTTGCACAGCCCCTGCTGTGTGGGAACTGCCTCCGAAAATAAAGTAAGGCTGATTGTCAATGAAGGCCGTTCGCACCGTCCGGGAAGATGAATCGGTGGACAAATATTGCCCTATCAATAATGCCGAAGTTTTTGTTGCCATTAAATAGGAGCGGTCAATAGATAACTTTGCAATGTGCAGTCCCTTGATTGCTTCGATTGGATAGTGGGTTGCAAGAACAACCGACTTGAAATTCACTTCAAAATCATTCTCTGTCAGCAGGCGATGTTCATCAACGGCCAGCTTCGTAACCCTTGTATTCACATATAATTTAGCCCCGGCTTTCAATGCCAACTCGGCAAAATGTTGGGCAAAGTTGACGGGATGAATTTGATAGGTGTTTTCCATCTTCAATGCGGTCTTCACTTCGAAGGGAAGTTCCGTCTCCGTTGTTTCGATGCCTTGTATACCAACTTTATGATAAGCTGCCAATTCCTTTTTTATTGTTTCCGCTCCTTGGTCTGTCGTTGCATACAAGTAAGAATCGGCCTGCCGGAAAGTTTCTGCCGCCGCTTCCCGAAGAGCGTTTTCGATCGCGTTCACATTCGCTTCATAATAAGTCCGCACTTCCTCTTCATTAAAAGTATTCAACAATAGATCAAAGACTGCTCCATGTTGAGGGGTTAATTTTCCAGTGGAATGCCCCGTTGTGCCGGAAGCGATTGAGGAGTTTGCTTCCAACAAAACGACATCGACCCCTTTTGTTGCAAGGAGATAGGCCGTATATATCCCTGTCAATCCCCCTCCCACAATGCAAACATCGCAATTCAATGAAGAGGATAAAGAATTCAAAGAGGTAGGGGCCACATTTTGCAACCAGAGCGAATTTTGCATAAAAAATCCTCCTAAATCACCGTTTTTTAGGAGTATGCTAAAAAAACTGGCACATTATTCAATGAAAGCAAATCTGTTGTTGTTTTAAGAAGGGAAAAGTAAAATAGCGGAAAAGGGGGAGAACACATGAAAGTTGAAGTTTGGTCAGATTTCGTTTGTCCATTTTGTTATATCGGGAAGAGACAGCTTGAAATAGCCATCCGAGATTTGGGGTATGCCGGTCAAGTGGAAGTGGAGTTGAAAAGTTTTTTACTAGATCCGACAACAGATGAAAATTCGAATGAATCCACCTACGAACATTTATCCAAAAAATACGGGATGCCGTTGGATGAAGTGAAGAAAATGACAGAGAGCGTCGTACAGCGGGCCAAGGAAGTGGGGCTCCAATATAATTTCGAGCAATTAAAAACAGCGAATACGTTAAAGGCCCATCAATTGGCCAAATGGGCTTACACAAAAGGAAAAGGTTCGGAGTTTAGTGAACGGGTATTCCATGCCTACTTCATTGAAGGCAAGGAGATTGGAAAACGGGATGTGTTGATTCGGCTGGCGGAAGAAGCCGGGCTGAACGGGAAAGAAGCCGCAGAAGTATTGGATGGCAATCAATTTTTGAAAGAAGTCGAAAAAGAGATCCAACAGGCGCAAATCTATGGCATCCGGGGAGTTCCGTTCTTCGTCATAGAAAATAAATATGGCATTTCTGGAGCTCAGCCGCAGGGAATTTTCGAACAGGCAATCAAGAAAGTGGCGGAAGAAAAAGGGATGAAGCCATCATTGCAAATGGTTGGAGAAGAAGGAAACTTCTGCTCTGATGGGCAATGCGATCTATAAATTCAGCCAAAAGTATGAGAGGTGCTTTCTTGATATAATGTTTGGGCTCCTTTATACTATTTAACGTATCTTGAAACCGAGATATTTGAAAATAGGGAAAGGAGCCGTTAGACAGCATGAAAAATGTATTAGTCATTAAGGCAAATAACCGACCAGACGGGATTTCTACAAAAATGTTCGAAACATATATCGAAGAAGCGAAAAAAGTGGAAGATATCAATCTGAAAATTTACAATGTTTTCGAAGAGGATATGCCATACTTTGGACAACAATTATTTGATGCATTGGCGAAGCAAAGTGAAGGAAAAGCGTTGACGGAATCAGAAGCCCGTTTGCTTGCAGCCAAGAAGAAAGCGATGGATTTGGTAACAGAAGCGGAAATCATCGTTCTTGCGTTCCCATTATGGAACTTGACAATTCCTGCTCCGTTGCATACATTCATCGACTATATTTATCAAGCCGGATTCATGTTTAAATACAATGAACAAGGACAATTGGTGCAATTATTGACAGATAAGAAATTTGTCATTCTAAATGCCCGTGGGGGATACTACTCTTCACCGGAAGCACAACCTATGGAAATGAGCGTAAATTATATTAAAAATGTATTAGGCAATATTGCGGGTATGGAACTTCTTGATGAAGTGATTATCGAAGGCCATAACGCAGAGCCAAATCGAGCAAATGAAATTATAGAAGAAGGGCTGAAACGGGTAAAAGGTTCCGCGCAAAAATTGGCGGCCGTGACAGTTTAAAGGGAAAGAGGCTGGGACATAAACAAAAAATGAAAGGGGCAGTTGAAAGAGTTTTGATAAACAATTGATAGAACGAAAAATTGATTGAAGTGGCGGGGCAAGTTTCTGTCGCGCACGTTTAGTCGCAAAGCGGAGCAAGCTCAAGGAAGTAAATTCAAAGCTTTCCTGCGACGAGCCCTCTCGAGACCACGAGGAGCGAAGGAATGACTCGGAGGAGAGTCTAGCCGGGCCCGCGGAAAGCGTCCCCGGAACGGAAATCAATTTTAATAACAAATCAAAAAAACATCATTTTCTCTTTGGAGAAAATGATGTTTTTTTGATTTGCCCCAACCTCTTTTTTTGAGTTCTTTTTTTGCAAAAATATTCACAAAAAATGAATACATACTCTCCTTGATGCAGTTTCAACAGAAAACACTTAATGGATAGTAAAATAATTCCCTTCGAAAATGCCTGTGCATGATCGAAAAGGAATGATTTTTGTTACACAAGTTGCATTCTATTAAGTTGTGTATTTTTTTGTAATTGAAAAAATTACTACTTGTGATTTTAAATGATAATGATTATCATTTTTAATAGAATCGATTTGTAAAAACATAAGGAGAGGTTTATTCATGGCAAAAAAAATTCCAGTATATTCAGCCTTATTGATAGGAGCTTTATTATTGGGAGGTTGCGGCGAAGAAGCGACGAACAAAGATAATGAATCAAAAACTCAAATAGAGCAGAAGGAAAATCAGGCAGGCGATTTTTCCGTTGAAGTTACAAGTTATCAAGAATTTGCATTGGATCAAATCGATCAATTTTTAGTAGAAACAGAGAAATTTGTAAATTTAATAAAAGCTGGGGATATTGAAGGGGCAAAAGCGCTTTATCCTTTAGTGCGGATGTATTATGAACGTTCAGAACCGATTGCCGAGAGCTTTGGAGATTTGGACCCCCGCATTGATGGCCGTTTGGCGGATATCCAGGAAGAAGGCAAAGGCGAGGAAGAATGGTCAGGCTATCATAAATTGGAATATGCCCTTTGGGTGGAAAATACGACAAAAGGTTATGAAGATGTGGCAGATCAATTGCTTGCAGATGTAAAAGAGCTGCATGCTTTGGTACAAACCGTTGAAGTGACGCCGGATTTACTAATCACTGGAGCTGTCGATCTTTTAAACGAAGTATCCACTTCAAAAATTACTGGGGAAGAAGAAATTTATTCACATACAGATCTTTATGACTTCAAGGCAAACGTTGAAGGGGCTGAAAAAATCTTTTCCATTTTGCGCGAAAAACTCGAAAAGAAAGATAAGGAGTTAGTAAAAACATTGGATGAAAGATTCAAAACAGTGAACGAGTTGCTTGCAAAATATGAAACTGCGGATGGCGGTTTTGTTTCATATGAAGAATTGACTGAAGAGGATACAAAGGCATTGGCAAGTGCAGTGAACCAATTGGGTGAACCGTTAAGTCAAATGGGTATCGTTCTGGAGTGAGAGAGATGAACGAAGGAAAATGGTTAAATAAAAAAGTTTCTAGACGCGAAATGCTCAAAATGACTGGGGTTGGAGTCGTAGGAGTGGCAATAGGGGCTACCGGTCTTGGAGGTGCAATGAAAGTCATGGGATACGATGTTTTGGACGTCGTATCCGACAATCCTTTATCCAAAAATAAAGTCAACTTTTATGGCAAATATCAATCCGGAATTGCCACACCCGCACAAAAACACGTTTATTTTGCTTCATTGAATGTGTTATTTGACACGCCTGAGAAATTAAAACAACTATTCCAAAAATGGACTCCGATGATTGTCCGTCTCATGAATGGAGAACAAATCGACGAAATGTCTTCAAATTCATATGTCCCTCCTGTTGACACTGGAGAAGCGGAAGGTTTGAATGCCAATAACTTGACGATTACAGTCGGTGTTGGTCCTTCGCTGTTCAAAAAATTAAATATTGAACACATTAAACCAAAAGAACTAGAAGATTTGCCACATTTTCCGAAAGATCAATTGCAAGAAGCATACACAGGAGGAGACATTTGCATTCAAGCGTGTGCCGATGATCCGCAAGTGGCCTTCCACGCAGTAAGGAATCTCGTGCGGCAAGCTTCGGGACAAGTGGTGATTCACTGGGCTCAGGCAGGATTCAACTCTTTCCCTGAAGGGGGAGGCACTCCAAGAAATTTGTTTGCTTTTAAAGACGGTACAGTGAATCCAAAAACCGATGAAGAATTTAAAGAAGTTGTTTGGTGTGATTCCGGATGGATGAAAAACGGCACTTATTTAATTGTACGAAAAATACAAATGCATTTGGAAACATGGGACCGCACCTCTCTGAAAGATCAGGAAACTACTTTTGGTCGTTATCGTGATAGCGGAGCACCGATTGGTAAAATGGACGAATTTGACGACTTCGATATTGAAGAAAAGGATGAGAATGGAAACTATATCATACCGGAAATATCCCATGTTCATTTAGCTCGCAAATCAGGCGCAAAAATTTTGCGGCGTTCATTTTCCTATGCTTCCGGAATTGTTGATAAAACAGGTGCCCATGATGCGGGGTTATTGTTCATTTCCTTCCAGAAGTCACCGAAACAATTCATTACGATTCAAAACAGTTTAGGCCGCATGGATAAATTGAATGAATATATTACCCATCGAGGTAGCGCGATATTTGCATGCTTCCCAGGTGTAAAAGAGGGAGGATATCTTGGTGAAACACTTTTTAAAGCGTTGTAGTCTCATTTGCATCTTGCTGCTTACATTTGTATTGCCGGTTCGTGCGGAAACCTCTTACAGCAGTTTTTATATCACAATCAGTGATGCGCTGATGAATACAAAGCAGGGCAATGGGGAAAAAGCCGAAGCCGCCATCGACCGTTTCACGAAAGAGTGGGAGTCTGTAGAAAGCAGTGAAACAAAAGAAAAAGAAGCGGTGGATAAAGCATTGCAAAAAGTTCAAAAAGCAACCAACAAGGATGAGCGCATTGCTGCTTTGAAAGAATTATCTACTGCATTGCGTACCCTTGAGGAGAAGGAAAACCCGATTGATGAAACGGCGCAGCGGGAAGAATTCGCCCGAAAAATCACCCCGGCTTTGGAACAATTTGAAAACGCTCTGGCAACAGGCGATTTGGAGCAAATAGAAGCGGCATATAATACATTCAATACAAAATGGAATCAAAATGAACATCCTGTCCGGGATTTAAGCACAGCGATGTATGGAGAAATCGAAACGCAAATGGCTTTCATCCGCATGTCGATTGCTTCAGAAACAGCGGATATTACAACAATACAAGAACAATATGCAACGTTAAAACAAAAGATTGAAGATTTCATAGCCGGAAAGGAAACGGCCCAAGCGGTGGAAGGGGATTATTCATTAGAAACCCTTGTCCAGTATATTGATGAGGCAATAAAGCACATTGGGGAGAAAAACTATGCTGATGCAGCGGCAAGCATTCAGCAATTCATCATCATTTGGCCTCAAGTGGAACAGGAAGTTTCCACACGGAATGGAAGCCTCTATACAAAAATTGAAAGTGATATGCCGATGATCGCAAGCAGCTTGATGAAATCAAATGTGGATGCCGAACACATTACCCAAAATTTGAAGCAAGTTAAGACGGAAATCGAATTGTTGAAGGCAGATACAAATTATTCCTTCTGGGATTCGGCCATGATTTTATTGCGCGAAGGATTGGAAGCTTTGCTCATCATCGTGGCATTGGCGGCTTTTCTTAAAAAATCCGGCCAGCAGGCAATGGAAAAATGGATTTATATCGGTGCCCTTTTGGGTGTCGTATGTTCGATCGTGGCGGCAGTGCTTATGTCCACCGTTTTAAATTCGGCAACGGTGGATAGCAACAGGGAAGTATTGGAAGGATACATTGGGTTAGCCGCAGCTGCAATGATGATCGGCGTGGGAGTATGGTTGCACAATAAAACAAGTGTCGGAAGTTGGAATCGGTATATTTCGAATCAAATGAATCAAGCCATTTCCACCGGTTCGGTCGTTTCCATGGCGGCTGTCAGTTTCTTATCGGTATTCCGCGAAGGAGCAGAAACCATCGTCTTTTATATCGGAATTTTGCCGAAAATGGAAATGTCCCAGTTTTGGCTGGGGATAGCTATGGCGTTGGCAATATTGGCTGCTACGGCGGTTGTGTTGATGAAGATGTCAGGCAAAATTCCTGTGCATAAATTTTTCATTGTGGCGACCATTTTCATTTATTTATTGGCGTTCAAAATTATTGGTGGCAGTATGCACACCCTCCAATTACAAGGACGGTTGGATACGACGGTGGTGGATGGTTTGCCAGTGCTTTCAACAGTAGGTTTTTATCCAACATTTGAAACGATAATTGGCCAAGCTGTATTAATTTTGCTGATTCTTGCGACGATTATATATAAACGTTTCATCAAGCATAATGCGGTGATGGTTCGGAAACCGAAATAACCGCAAGTTTAATCTCCCGATGGAAAGATGGATGGTTGCATTCATTTTTCTAATTGGGAGTATTTTTTTATAATGGAAATGGCGGGCAAAAACGCCTGAATTCCAGCGCTTAAAATTCAATGTAACCGATTGTATAAAAAAAGGATTTTACAACATAGGATATTGTTACAGAAACAATACTTCCAAGTATTATGTATCATCACTCCAAAACTTTTGCAATAAAATGAAACATGGTACACTTATTGATAACAGCTGGGCTATTGCAGGCAAAAGTCGAAAAATAGCCATAAGTTTTATGGAAGTGAAAGCATATAATGATTTTTCAGAAAGTATACAATTACAGATACAAGGTTTAATAGAAGAAAGGAATATGCTTTTATGACAATTGATCAATGGGCTAAGGAGTTAGCGGACATTACAAGTCGAGAAAATATAAAAATCAATGAATCGCTGAAAAAATATACTATGACGAAAATTGGCGGAAATGCGGATATATTGGTGATGCCCGAAACGGAAGAAGAAGTTGAAGGGATTGTAAAATATACACACAACAATAAAATCCCTTTATTAATTCTGGGGAACGGTTCCAACATGATTGTACGTGATGGAGGCGTCCGGGGCATTGTCATGAATTTATCGAAGCTGAATGAAATCCGGATTGAAGGAACGGAAGTGTATGCCCAAAGCGGCGCGCTGATTATGGATGTTTCGAAAAAAGCGGCAGAAGCAAGTTTGACAGGTTTTGAATTTGCTTGCGGCATTCCAGGGTCTGTCGGCGGAGCCATGGCGATGAATGCCGGAGCTTATGGCGGGGAAATCAATGACGTCATTGTTCATTCAACTGTTTTGACGAGGGAAGGCGAAAGACTCGTATTATCGAAGGAAGAACTAGAATTAGGTTACAGAAAAAGTATTATTGCGGATAAAAACTATATTGTTCTTTCATCGCTATTCCGATTGGAGAAAGGGAATAAAGAAGAGATTGATGCGAAAATTGCAGATTTGACTTTTAAACGGCAATCGAAGCAGCCATTGGAGTACCCTTCAGCCGGAAGCGTCTTTAAACGTCCGCCGGGGTATTTCGCTGGAAAGTTGATTCAAGATAGCGGCCTTCAAGGAAAAGGGGTTGGCGGAGCGGAAGTTTCCACAAAACATGCTGGTTTTATCATTAATAAAGGAAATGCTACAGCGACGGATTATATTGAAACGATTAAAATGGTTCAAAAGGTTGTGAAAGAAAAGTTTGGTGTTGAATTGGAGCTAGAAGTAAAAATTGTCGGAGAAGACTGATATAGTAATTCTTATTCAATTTATGCGGGGGGAACAGCCATTGTAAAATAAAATGGACTGCTTCTCCTTTATTATTTTTAGAATCATGGAGTTTCATGGGTAGTAGGTGAGTTAAATGAAATTTGTATCTTGGAATGTCAATGGAATACGGGCTTGTTTAAAGAAAGGATTTTTAGATTATTTCAATCAAATGGATGCGGACTTTTTTTGTATCCAGGAAACGAAATGCCAAGAGGGACAAGTAGAACTGCCGCTTGATGGATATTATCAATTTTGGAACGATGCTGAAAAAAAAGGGTATTCCGGCACGGCCATATTTACAAAGCATCCTCCGCTTTCTGTTAAATATGGGGTCGGCGAAAAAGAATGTGAATCAGAAGGCCGAATTATCACATTGGAATATGATTTGTTTTATTTAGTCAATGTATATACGCCAAATTCTCAAAGGGATTTAGCCCGCTTAGATAAACGATTGCAATGGGAAAATGAGTTATTTGTTTATTTGAAACAATTGGATGCTGAAAAACCGGTCATCTATTGTGGAGACCTGAATGTAGAGCCCATCAAGAAATTGATTTGAAAAACGCTAAATCAAATATTGGTAATTCCGGTTTTACTATTGAAGAAAGGGAAAAAATGACTAGGCTATTGTCAGAAGGATTTACAGACACCTTTCGTTTTTTATATCCAAACAAAACGGATGCCTATACATGGTGGTCGTATATGAATAAAGTAAGAGAGCGGAATATAGGATGGCGCATCGATTATTTCATTGTTTCGAATTGTATTCGAGATGCGATCATTGATAGCCAAATTCATTCCGCGGTTTTAGGAAGTGATCACTGCCCAATTGTTTTAAAATTGAATGAGGAATTTTTGAAGCCTAAAAAATTTAGCACTTAGTAAAAACAGTCGATAGGTCTAAAGGGCTGTTTGGTACTTTTTTATTTAGAAATGTTGAAAATAAGGATGAATTTCGTAACTAAAATAAATTCTTTTACCTATTAAAATTTATTCAATTATGAAAAAATTACCCCCTACTATTGAGTATTTTTGATTATGTGGTTATATTATTAAATATAAAAAAACCAATAAGAAATGGAGTAATAATGAATGACAGGACAAAGGCTGGTAAATGTCATGGAGGAATTAGTGAGCGGGCTTGTCCGATTTTTTTTGCGTAGCCCGGAATATCAAACATTTTGCAATTGTGATGAATGCGAAATGAAAGTTGTGGCAAAAGCACTAAATAATTTGCCCACCTATTATGTAGTAAGTGAGTCCGAGAGAGAGAAAGTTTTTAATGAGTTGAAAAGTCCAAAAAATATTGAACTTGTAAATAGAGAAATCATCCGCGCAATTTATGAAGTAGGAAATCGAAGAAATCATGTGGTTTGAAAATGCCCAGAAAGTGACAGATACTTTAGGGCATTTTCTTTTTTTTCTTAATTCTTTAACAGTTACATTTTTTCCTTATATTGTAGTAAACTGAATATGATAGATGGAAAGTGAGGGGTCATGTTATGCCAACACCAAGCATGGAAGATCATATTGAACAAATATACCTGCTAATTGAAACAAAAGGTTATGCCCGGGTGTCTGACATAGCGGAAGCTTTATCAGTTTTACCTTCTTCTGTGACGAAAATGGTGCAAAAATTGGATAAAGACGGCTATTTAGTATACGAAAAGTACAGAGGGTTAACACTAACTCCAAAGGGTGAAAAACTAGGAAAGAGGCTTGTAAAAAGGCATGAACTCCTTGAACAGTTTTTGCGACTAATTGGTGTTGATGAAGATAAGATTTACCAAGATGTAGAAGGGATTGAACATCATTTAAGTTGGAATTCAATCGACCGCATTGCAGATTTGGTCCAGTTGTTGGAGGAAGATAAGGAAATCGTGAAAAAATTGGAGAAAATGAAACAACAACAATAACGTTGGTGAAAGGAAATATGATGAAAGAGTTAAAAGCTGGTCAAGTAGTTGAGTTAACAATCCTTGAAAATACAGGTTCCCGTTGGATATTAACAAATGGTGTAGATGAAATTTCAATGAATAGTTCTGAAACTAGTGCACCCCTTAAAGCAGGAGAACGCCTTAAGGTATTTTTATTTGCCAATCGGCGTGGCGAGTTGTTAGCCACAACATTGATTCCGCATATTACACAAGGTACTTACGGATGGGCTAGAGTGATTAAAGTAACAAATGAAGGAGCATTTGTGGATATTGGAACATCTAAGGAAGCCCTTGTAAAAGCGGAAGACTTGCCTAAATTGCGTTCCCTTTGGCCAAAGGCGGGAGACCATTTATATATTACATTGTATACAAATCGAAATGGTGAATTATTTGGCCGCCTCATTACAGAAGAAAGAGTAAATGAATTATATGAAGAGGCTTCTGAACAGTTATTTAATAAAAATATCAAAGCGCGGGCCTATCGACTTTTGCCAGTAGGGGCTTTTTTATTAGGCGTAGAAGTGCCTTATCGCATTTTTGTTCATCATAGCCAAATGGAAGCTGAACCTAGGCTCGGACAAGATGTCGATGTACGAATCATCGCGGTAAAAGAAGATGGAACGATGAACGGATCTTTGCTTCCTAGGAACTATGAAAGACTTGAAAAAGATGCCGAAAAGATTTATGAGTACTTGAAAAGTGTTGGAGGCAAGATGCCATTTAGCGATGAGTCGACGCCGGAAGAAATTTATGCAATGTTTGATATGAGCAAAGGGGCGTTTAAAAGAGCCTTAGGTGTCCTGATGAAGAAGAAAAAAGTGAAACAAGCGGATGGGTGGACAGAAATTATATAACTTCAATGACCATACACAAAAGGACAACGTTGGAAACCTTTTGTGTTTTTTATTCGTACTAATTAGTGGCAAACCTAAAAGGATAGGTTTGAAAGGAGAAATGATGAATGAAGAGATGGCTTTCTTTACTAGCTGTATTTTGTTTAGTCTTGTCTTTTATTCCGGGACAAGTGTTTGCAGAAACAGAAACAAAACCAATTAACGAAAAACTGGGTGTACCAATTGTTGTATATGGCGCAAATCTTTCCGAATCTGAAAAAGAAGCGGTGCGGGAAGTTTTGCGAGTAGATGATGAAGCAGAAGTGGATGAAATTACAGTTTCAGGAGAAGATTTAGTTAAATACATTTCTAACAGCAATCCAAATGCCCGCATGTATTCTTCTGCAAAAATTACGCAAGAAGAAGAAGGAAAAGGACTTACAGTAAGCATCGTAACACCTGAAAATATTACAGAAGTAACTTCTGAAATGTATGCTAACGCGATGTTAACGGCAGGTCTTAAAGACGCAACAATCGAAGTAGCTGCCCCAAAACCAGTTACAGGCCATTCCGCTCTTGTAGGTATTTATAAAGCATATGAAGCAAAAACAGGGGAAACGTTGGATGTAGAACGGACAGATGTAGCGAACGATGAATTGCAAGTCGCTACAGAACTCGCAGATAATGCCAATATTACCGATGAACAAGTGGCACAATTATTAACAGAAATTAAAAAGCAAATCGCTGAAATTGACCCTCAAACAAAAGAAGAAGTGGAACAAATTGTGAAAGATCAACTATCCAAATTAAACATTGAGTTGAGCGATGCAGACCGCCAAATGCTAGTTGATTTAATGGACCGCATCCGCCAGTTGGATATTGACTTTTCTCAATGGAAAGATCAATTATCAAGCTTAAGTAATATGATTGAAGAAAAACTTACATTTCTGCAAGATGAAGGCTTTTGGGAAAAAGTGAAAAACTTCTTTAATAAACTCATTGATTTAGTTTCTTCATGGTTTACATCTAAAGAAGAGACAAATTAAATTACAGGATTTACTCCCTATGATATAGTAATTTCAAAAGGGAGGAATGTTTATGGAATTAAAATTTGTGGAAAGAGGAACGAATTATTTTGCCTTTGAATATGAAAAAGACGGGGAAATGTTGGCAGAAATTACGTGGAATCAGCGAGATGGAATTATGGATATGACCCACACTTTCGTCTCACCGAAACTGCGTGGTCAAGGGGTTGCCAAAAAATTGCTTAATCGGGCTGCAGAATATGCTAGGGAACATCAATATAAAATGAATCCGATCTGCTCCTATGTAGTGGCGGAATTTCAAAAAGGCGAATATGACGATATCAAAGCGTAAAAGATGAGGTTGGGACAAAACCCCCTCTAAAATGGAAACAGCCCATGAAATTTTGGAATAAAATTGGCTCTATAATATTTGGTGTTGGTGAGTATAAACCAGCACCAATTTTTTTGAACAAAAAAAATGAGACAGTGACAAAACTCTGGTAAAATGTAATCGACCAAAACCACATTTACAAGGAGTTGTGTCACATGTCTCACCATCATTCTATACGAAACCTACTCAATATAAAAGATAAAAATATCACATTTGATGAAAATTTTTGTGCAGAAGAACTCATTAAAGGGGTCCAATCAAAAGTCT
>Ga0207747_1000946_pt1 | contig 24731 bp, 21 predicted proteins | sample HigsolmetaGSP11D_FD_184839 | JGI IMG/M metagenome (GOLD analysis project Ga0207747, IMG submission 184839) | High solid enriched microbial communities from the Joint BioEnergy Institute, USA - SP1-1-D (SPAdes) | ecosystem: Engineered > Bioreactor > SSF (Solid state fermentation) > Aerobic >...
TACAGTTTTAGGCTGCAAAAATAAACTTGTATATTATAAAACGGTTTGCATTAGATATTTATTTAATTTTTATCTATAAAAATAAGCCTTTAATATCAATCGGATATTAACGGCTTTTTATTTTATATATTCTGTTTATGGTAAATGTAAGTTACATAAACTGCACATTAACACCTGCGGGGTCCTTTACAAAGAAAAACTTAACCTGCGGCAATGGTGAAATTATCGGTGTAGGTTTAAATCCAAGTTTTTCGAATTCTTCCCTTTTTGCCTCAACGTCCTGTGTCTTAAACCCTATAGACAGATATTTATTTCCGGCATCAAAAGCTTCAGGATTATTTATAATTTCAATATATGTTTCCTGCTCTCCATCGGCTAAAAAAACTATCTCTTTTCCCATAGGTCGCAAATCGTTCTGAATGTTTAAGCCAACAAATTCCCTGTAAAATTTAATTTCTTCCTCAAACTTTGAGGTCTGTATTGTTACATGCAGTAATTTCATTCTTTCCTCCTTATAATTTTTTAAGCAAATTTTATATCAATTACCATATATTTTTTTAATAATATAAAAATCTATTATATAAATAAGTGTCTTCAGATTAAATTCGTTTTAAGCAGTTCAAAAATAAGAAAACAAGCTTTTTTAATCGATTAATTATATACTTTCCTAAAGACTAATAAGATACTCCGCCTGTAGCGGAAACGTCTATATTATTCAAATCATCAACCACAGTAATTTTGCTCCATATCATACCCATCCAACAACTGTAAACATACGTACCGGATTCGGCAGGAATAAATTCTATTATATTGTCCCCTATTTCAAGTTTTTTGCTTATATTGAATTTAGGAATTATAATTTCGTTATTGCAACCGTTTATATCTCCTTTTCCTGCTTTTATGATCCATTTCACCGGTACGCCTTTTTGCACCGTTATCGGCTCATAACTACCGGGTGAGACTTTTGATGTAACTTCCTGAATACCGTCCTTTAAAACTGCTACCCCTTGTTCTTTTACGGCACTGCCTGTACCAAACGGAATTGACGGTATTACAAAACCTGACAATGCCATGCCTCTGGATACCATAACCACTCCAAGAGCTATTACCAGCACAGCACTGACTTTCATCATTTTATGTGTAAATTTTCCGCTTATAACTGAACTTACCGCACCGAATCCAAACATTAAGGGTACTGTTCCAAGACTGAACATAAACATTGATAAGGCTCCTGCTGCAAAACTTCCCGTACCTAATGCATAAAGCTGCATAGCCTGAAGCGGTCCGCACGGCATTAGGCCATTAAGCAATCCGATAAAAAACGGACCGTAATTATCTTTATTACTATGTATTTTATTACCGAAAAATTTTGGCATTCTGGGATTTAATTTTCTAAGCCATGGGAATATATTAAGCATATTTAATCCCATAATTATCATGAAAAACCCTGATATAACAGCAACAATACCCTTGGCGGCACCGGAGAAACTTATACTTGCCCCTAATGCTCCGACTAACCCTCCGATTATGGTATAGGATAGTATTCTTCCGCTGTTATAAAGAAAACTGGGTTTTAGACTTGAAAGCCTGCTGTTATTTTCGTTGGCTGCCTTATAGGAAACACATACCGAAAGATTTATCCCACCGCACATGGCAACACAATGCAGTGAAGTCATCATTCCTACAATAAAGAGGATACCGTATCCCATGGATTGATTAATCTGAGGTATAAAATTAAAGCCTGCCGTGTTGCTTATTATTAAGTATATAGCAAACACTATGACTCCTATTCCAACCAGACGGCTGACAGACATTTTTTCATCCGATGTTTTATTTGGCGTATTTTTTATGTTTGATCTTTGAGCATCTTTAGTATCGGGTTTATTTTTCACCACATAACCCAGATTTTCTATTACCTGTATAATTTGATGCAGTTTTACAACATTAGCATCGTAAGTAATGTAAACATTCAAGCTGCTATAAATCGCTTTAACTTTTTTAACACCTTCAAGTTTTTTTAGAGCATTTTCTATTCTCGTTTCACAATTTGTACAAGACATACCGTCTATCTGAAGAACCTTACTTATTAATTTTTGCTCCATTTGCATCCCACCTGTTTTTTTGACGTGTATTTATTGCTTTTTCCAATTTCCGAACAAACCCTTATTTGCATCCATGAATGCTTGGGAAATTACGATAACCTCATCATCCTCTGTTTTATATTCTTTAGTAATTGGTACAGGATTACAGCCTCCTTTTAGCTTTTCCAACTGATCCAGGCTAAATCTGTTGCCGCAATTTTGGCATACTAATTTGTCACCTTCCTGCTTATAATACCCTCTGCCGGAATCATAGCAAATCTGACAGGTATTAAATGCCGTTCTAATAGTTCCGTCACTTGCCCTTACTGCCATAACCTCCATATTTGTCTTTCCCGATTTATATGGATAAAATTTAACATTATCTGAGATTTCACTTTTAAGTATTATTAAATCTTCCTGAACATTTCCTTTAGAATTGAATTTTGTAAAAATAAAACCTGTTATTACAACTGCAATAATACCGGCTGCAACAAATACCGTCTTTTTAGTTTTATGAACATTCTTAACCGAAAGCTTTGACTTTCCCATTTAAAAACCACCTTTACATATATTTTTACTTGCCTTTATTTAAATATATCAAATTTTTGTGAAGATTTTATGAAGATAAGCCATTTTAGTTTATTATAAAATTGGTATTTTTACTTATAAAATGCTACTATTGCTTTGTCTTAATTTTTATTTTTATTTGCACCGGACATTATAAAATTAATATAATATTAGCATATCCCCTTAATAACTTGCTTTATTGATTTATGGTATATTTTACCAACAAAAATTTGTAATATTTTTTTTAAAATTATAGTAATTTTATATTGACAGAAAAAACACATTTAGTTATTATTGAATATAATATAAGTAAGTGTAAAGCAATGGCGCTGTTGGCAATAGCTGACAGCGCCATAAATATTATCAGGGGAAAGGGTGTGGATAAATCTAGGAATTTACCGGATTAATAAGAAGTGCGGTCATTTACACTGTTTATTTAATCTTAATTAACATACGGAATTTCAGACTGGGTGTGACAGGAATTCTATCTATTTAAAAAAAACATATTAAAAATTAATTCGCACAAGGGCGTGTGTTTTATTGTCAATTCAATAAAATACACGCCCTTAACTAATTTTAAGGAGGAATGATTGATGGATTATGTTATGATAGTTGATACTATTTGGGTAGTACTTGCGGCAGTATTGGTATTCTTTATGAACCTGGGTTTCGCAGCAGTAGAATCAGGTTTTGCCAGATCAAAAAACACCGTTAACATCTTATCTAAAAACTTTATCGTTTTTGCAGTTTCTTCACTTGGTTTTATGCTGCTTGGATGGGGGCTGATGTTTGGCGGAGACAATCCCCTTGTCGGTACAGAACATCTTTTTATTTTAGGTAGTTCTGATTTATCATACTATAAAGATACACTTACATCAAGCGTACCGTTCTGGGGAAAATTCTTCTTCCAGCTTGTGTTCTGCGGTACCGCAGCAACTATCGTATCCGGTGCGGTAGCAGAACGTGTAAAATATATATCCTTTATAGTATTCTCCTTTATACTGACTCTTGTAATTTATCCGATCGTCGGTCACTGGATCTGGGGCGGCGGCTGGCTGGCTGACCTTGGTTTCCTGGATTTTGCGGGTGATACAGTAGTTCATTCTGTAGGTGGATGGGCTGCCCTTTCCGGTGCCATCATACTTGGCCCCCGTTACGGTAAATATGACAAAGACGGAAAACCCAAAGCCATTCCCGGGCATAGCATGGCTCTGGCTGTAATCGGCCTTTTCGTCCTGTGGCTTGGATGGTTTGGTTTTAACCCCGGTTCAACAATGAGTTTTCAAAATCCGGCAGATGTTGTGCATATCCTGGTAACCACAAACACCGCTGCCATAGCTGCTGTACTTACTGCTACCGCCACATCCTGGCTCTTCATCGGTAAGCCTGATCTTGGCATGACCATCAACGGCTGTCTTGCAGGCTTGGTAGGAATCACGGGCAGCTGTGCATATGTCAGTGTCGGAAGTTCATTAATCATCGGTGCTATAGCAGGCGTTATCGTTGTATTTGCAGTACTTTTCTTTGACCGCATAAAGGTTGATGACCCAGTAGGTGCCACTTCCGTACATTTAGTTTGCGGTGTATTCGGTACAATATGCGTCGGCCTCTTTGCACAGGAAGGCGTAACCAGCCTTTCAACAGTAAGCGGTCTATTCTATGGCGGCGGTTTTTCTCTGCTTAAAGCTGAACTTCTCGGTATTATAGCTGTTGGTGTATTTGTATTTGTATCATCATCGGTTGTATGGTTACTTATTAAAAAGACTATGGGCATTCGTGTCAGTCTTGAAGAAGAAATTCAGGGCCTTGATATCGGTGAACACGGAAATAGCGCATATCCTGATTTTGCAATCGTAGCTCCTATTATGGCTCCGGTCAACGGAAACGGAGACATGATAGCGGCAATAGGTCACCCGGTAAGTGCGGTTGCAGCTTCTGAAACTGCTTCCGGCAAGGTATCAGTTGATGATGCAATTCCGGTAGTCAACAAGGCACGCCCCGGAGCTAAGATTACAAAAGTAACCGTTATCACCAACCAGGATAAGTTTACACAACTACAGACAGCTCTGGATAAAATCGGTATAACAGGTCTTACTGTAACCAATGTTCTTGGATATGGTATGCAGAAAGGTCACGAAGAATATTACCGCGGTGTTCCGGTAAAAACCAGACTGCTTCCTAAAGTACAGGTTGACATCGTAGTATGCAAGATACCGGTTGAAACAGTGGTAGATACGGTTAAAAATTCACTTTATACAGGCAATATGGGCGACGGTAAAATCTTTATTTACGATGTAGAAAACGTAATAAAAATCAGGACCGGCGAAGAAGGTTATGATGCACTGCAGGATGAAGAATAAAATAAATTTATCCTGTCACAACCTCGCTGCTTTCGTACGACCGCACCTAAATCAGCTTAATCAAAAACGGATTTATCTGTGAGAATATAAAAAGATGCAGGGAACATAAGATTAACTAAAAAATGTTCCCTGCTGTTTTTTGCCTGCCTGATAATCAGATTCTAATTTTGATTAAAGATTTGCCGGTTTATTTAGCTTTCATTTATGAATTATCATTTGTCGATATATTCTTCTATAAACAATTTACTTATTCATTTATGATTCTTAAAGCATCTGTATGCCAAAGGCAGCAATGCTATACCGGCTATAAAGGCAAAAATAATAATTAACTCATATGGCCTTAAAATCAGCCCAAAAATATCAATAGAATAAACATCTATAATATTTCCCAGGTTGAACATTTTTACCGGTATCAGCTTGATTAAATGGTATAACCACAGTACATTTTCAGAAACATTTATAAAACCCGGAACAATCGTAATGGCCGTCATTATTACAAGTACCAAAAAAGGAGATTTTAATTTTGCAGACAGGGCCATCGTAATCGCAGATGACAATATATTTCCTCCTAAAATCATTATGGAATATAACATGGCAACCTGACCGAAGGTAAACGGGTCTATCGTAAATGGCAAATACTGTTGTATCGGAGTACCGCTGCCATCCCACCCGAAAATGGGCATTACCGTAAGATAAGTTACAAATGTAAACAGTAGGCTTATCAGTATGGTAAATGTAATACCTGTAATTATTTTGGCATAAATCATTTTGCTTTTCCCGTATTTAGCTGAAAACACCAGCCCGTCCATTCCTTCAGCATATTCACCGGCAAACAAGGGAGAAATGCATATGATACAGATAAAGCAGATAATTATGGCTGTTGTGTTCATTTGCGTAATGAATCTCTGATATCCGTCTATATAGGAATAAATAAACGGAGTCTTTACTTTTCTGCTTAAGATTATGGAATTTTCTTTCTCCCTGTCATTCATCGCTGTATTTTCTATAATTTTTTCTACCACCCTTTGACGTACCGCATAAAAATCATAAAGCTTTTCTCTCGGAATAGAACCCAGTTGTCTTATATTGTCTATATCATAAACTTTTCTGATTATTCCGTAAATTTCGTTGTAAGGTCTGGCGTATTTCTGATATTCTTCGGTGTTATGATATATCCCTTCGGTAAACGGAATACGGGAATATGCTTCTATTGCTTCCGAAAGCAAATCGGCGTTGATTTCCCGTCCCGATAGCCTTCTTTTATATGCCCTGTCTTTTTTCATGCCTTCATAATTGCCTTCAAATACCTCTCCTTCAATATAGTAATTCCCCAATAAAGTCCCTACACTGCTTATAACCGTAAGAATAATACCGATTATCAAAATAATTACAGTACTGCGTTTTTTAAATATTTTTTTATATTCAAATTTAATTAATTCCATATAACTGCTCACTCTTGTTTGCCTCCTTGTTAAAGTAATACAGGTACAGATCTTCCAAAACTGCCGTAACCGCTTTAGCTTCCTTACATGGGGCTTTTTCTGCCACAAGGCGTAAAAACGTTTTGTCCTTTTCTTCCCTGACATTTATAATCGGGTAATTAGCAATCAGATATTCTGCCGTATTACAATCCACAAGGCATTCAAAAACTTTTCCTTCAATCGGACGAATAATCTCTTCAAGAGGGCCTTTATGTATAATTTGCCCGTTTTTCATTAATAAAATAGTTGAAGCTATATATTCGACATCAGAAACAATATGAGTCGACAGCAGTACTATTCTATCCTTTCCAAGTCTTGATATCAGATTCCTGAACCGAACTCGTTCATTTGGATCAAGACCTGCCGTAGGTTCATCCAAAACCAATATTTTAGGATTATTTAACAGGGCTTGGGCTATGCCTAAACGCTGTTTCATTCCTCCGGAAAATGATTTTATTTTCTTTTTAGCTACATCCGAAAGGCCCACCAACTTTAAAAGTTCAGACGTCCTATCTTTGGCTCGTTGCCTTGTAAGCCCTTTTAAGCTTGACAGGTAAAGCAAAAAATCATAAGCTGTAAACTCCGGATAATATCCGAAATCCTGAGGAAGATAGCCTAACAAATCTCTGAACTTTTCTTCACTTACATCTATTCCGTTGAATTTAACCTCCCCGCTTGTAGGCTTTAAAACTCCGCATATCATTCTCATTAAAGTTGTCTTTCCCGAACCGTTTGCCCCAAGCAGACCGTAAACTCCTTCTTTTAGGGTCAATGAAACACGGTCTACGGCAATCTTATTTTTGTAGTGTTTGCTTAAGCGGTCAATGACGAGTTCCACTTTAAATCCTCCATTCTCTTAATAAACTTTACGATTTCTTTCAAACTTAAAACAGCAAACATAATGAACGCTATAGCCCAAAACATCCTGTTTCTTTCTAAATAGATATCATATATCCGGATTGAAATCAGAGAATTTAAAATACTTACCAAAGCCGTAACACTGCCGCAAATATAAACAGTATCCCTGCTTTTTGAGCGGTTTATGACAAATAAAGAACCGTAGCAGTTCAGCAAATATGGGGTCGACAAATAAATACCTAATCTGATAAACCCCAAATCCGTCTTACCGGATAATAACAATAGTATACCGATAAATACAGCCAGATTGACTACTCCCAATATTCCAATACGAATTAGGCTTACTTCCAAAAGGTTGTATTTGCAGCTCATCTCAAGTTCATCCATGTTGTATGTGATACTTCTTGCTATCTCGCTTATGGTCACAAGAGAAACAAACGGCAAAACCGAAGATACAACCCAAACAAATGAGTATGAAGCCCCAGAAAAATATAGGCCAATTAACGTACCAATAAACAACAGTAACGACAAAATCCAAACCCGTTTTCTTATATATCCAATCTGACTAATAAAAAAATCTAATCTGTTTGCTTTCGGGTATTCCAGTAGGTTTATAAACTCCTCTTTTCTTGCCGGCGCCGGCGCATCAAAGACCGTTTTTAACTCTTTTTTTAATTTATATTTCATTAAAGTCCTCCTTTCTAAGGACACCTTTTAATAAATCCAAAGCCTTATTAAGCCTACGGTAAACTGAAAAACGGGATATATTCATAATTTGGGCTATTTCGTTTATACTAAGTTCATTTGCATACCGAAGCAGAAGCATTTCCTGTAATTCGACGGGCAGTGTTGATACTGCCTGCTTAACAGCATAGCTGGTTTCAAATGCCGTAACCTCATCATTTGCAGGAACTTCCTCATTAAGCCTTTCATCCCTGCCGCTTTTTCTATAAAAATCAATGCACAGGTTTTTTGCTATAGTATATAGATAAGCAAGGGGCTTCCCTTTGTTTATGTAGGATTTCTGACTGAAATATCTAAGAAAAGTTTCTTGCGTCAAATCTTCCGCAGTCTGTTTATCTTTCACTTTAAAATAGCAATATTTGTATATCTTATCATACTGATCATGTATACTTAACGACATAGGAACCCCCTTTCTATAATGTATAACGAGCCATGACGGACAAATGTGCGGGTTTAATTTATTATTTATTATAGTAAAATTTGTTATAGTAAAATTTATTACCCACATATAAACGTCACTTTTAATTACATAATCAATAATAAAAATAAACCCTGTTAAGCTGTCAACCGTTTACATATACATTGTTTAAATTTCACATAAAAATACCCCCGATATGTATTTACATTTCATATCGAGGGAATAAAACTTTACTTATGATAACTGCCAAACCCGATCAATGATGTCCCCACACTTTGGTTGATTAAACAGTAACTATTTCGCACAATAAGAAGACTAGCAAAACATAATCAAATCAGTCCGTCGAATATGATAACCTAATAATCCACTGACTTAGAAAACTTAAAATATGTAATTATATTTTTTATACTTTATTCTTCCCATATAGGTCCTTCCAGTTACCGGTTTTTCCTAAAGTTTCATGGTTTAACGTATAATATTGTCCCTCTCCGATCCATGTTACAGGAGCAGCCATACGCAACCGTTCATCCACATCTATTGAATTATCCTTAAGTTCTTTTGCAACCAATGTATTGCGGATCTTACACAGAAATACGTCACTGCCGTTAAAGGAAATGGATTGAAAAACTTCAAGTTCAAACACCCAGGGGCTATCTTTAAGTACAGGAACATTTAATACAGCGCCCCGTTCGGTTTCAAGCGGAATATTCATTTTTTCCTTATTGTATCCTTCATTGTTACCTAAATAATCCGCAATCGGAAGCATAGATTCTGTTACCAGGTTGGCGGAAAATACTTTCGTTTCCCGGATACGGTCTTTAGTTAATTTTTCACCTCCGATGCAGGCCATAACTCCCAACTCGCCGTCCCAGAAGTAACTGAACCAGCAAAACAGGCCGAAATTCGGTGTTCCGTCCTCCCGATATGTGCCATACATAAACAATGTTTGAGGGCAAAAATTATTTTGCGGGCTTACCGATATTTTTTCCATATACTTATACTCCTTCCTTTTCAAGATTTCTTATTATTCTTCTTAATTGCTTTTCAAATTCGATAATCTCAGCATCTGAAAAACCGTCATAAAATATTTCGCTCATCTTGTCCGATACCCAGTTATACTTTTCCCTGTATCCTTTTGCTTTTTCTGTTACTGATATCAGAATCTGCCTGCGATTTTTCTTATCAGGTATTCTTTCTATCAACCCTTCCGCTTCCATCCTGTCTAACATAGCAGTAAGTGTTGATTTAGCCAAAGAAGTCAAATGCCCGATCTCAGTAATAGTTAACTGTCCATGTTCCCAAAGTACATAAAGTATACGTCCCTGAGCCCCGTTAAAAACATCAACGCCACATTCTTTTAACAGCTTTTCAAAAACTCTTCCGCTCAAATGCTGTACCTGGGATATAAGGAAGCCACCATAAGTTTTCGTTATTCTCACCTCTTATATAATATAGTTTTATATGATATTGTTTTATTTAGTATTGTTCTATATAGAACTATACTAAATAAAATCACATATGTCAATATCTTACTAAATCTTTTATTGACATTTAAAATTATCATAAACAGCAAAAAACAGCCGCTAAGATTTAGCGACTGTATAATATAACAGGCCTAATATGATTATTAGCTCCCATACCATTTTTAGCTCCAGGTCAGTTCCAATTCACCGTCCGCATTCTCAAAACTTAATATCAGGTAATACCTCTCATTCTCATTTAAATTTAGTGTTGCATTCTGATTGCTTTTATCTAACTGTAGCAGGGACCTTTTATTTTTATCCTTTATTTCAGCAGTAACATTACCTTTGGATATATTAGTGTTTAAATTAAATATATAATTTTTGCTTTCATTAATCTTAATAACTCTTTTTACATTCCCGTTGCAAGACTTAAATTTTACCTTACATCTTCCTTTTTTCCTTAATAAGCCCACAAATAAAACAGCCGTTTTTCTGCTTATAATCAAATATCCGTTTATCCATAAAAGATAAAGCAATATTATTATTAAAACTATTGAAAGCGGTATTAATAAATAATTATAATTCATAAATCCACCTCCCCTTAAAAGCGTTTTGTTACCGATAACGGCGTATAAGTGCGGTATATATTCTTAGTAGTTCTTCCGGACAGATTATAATTTACGTTTCCTTTCTTCCAATGCAAATTCTATATAAAAAATGGCTTTCCCTTATTATATCATCAGGAAAGCCTTAATTCTATAATTTTAATAGGTTTTTAATTTACTATTAGTCAATTATTAATCCGTATGAATGTTTTATTATTCAGTCCTTAATGCTACAACCGGGTCCTTCTTTGCGGCGCTGCGTGAAGGTATGATACCGGCTATCAGAGTCAGAAGGATACTTATAACAATTAATATAACCGCTGTCTGAACAGGCAGTATTGCGCTTAAGTTATTAAGCCCTGTCAAACGGTGCAGTATCAGATTTATCGGAATGCAAAGCAGATAAGTTATAACAACGCCAAGCAAGCCTGATGTAAATCCGATTATAACGGTTTCAGCACTAAACATGGTAGATATATTTCGTTTTGAAGCTCCGATAGCCCTTAGGATACCGATCTCCTTAGTACGTTCCTGTACAGATATCAGCGTAATTACCCCGATCATGATGGACGAAACTATCAGTGATACCGCCACAAAGGCAATAAGAACATACGTTATGGCGTTAATTATCGTCGTAACCGACGACATCATTAGACCCACATAGTCCGTATAAGTAATCTCTTTAAGGTCATCCACACTTTCATTATATTCCGCAATAGCATCCTTAATCGCATCTTTATTTTCAAATGTAGATGCATACAAATTAATGGCTGTAGGACTGTCCATATCAACACAACCAAGCTTTATCAGATTGTCTTCATAAGTAGAGTCCGAAAATTCCAGGATTTCGTCATAGAGTTTTGCACACATTTCATCATTATACTGAGAAACTTCCATATCAAGAGCGGCGGCCAACTGTTCGTTTGTCATTGAGCTCATCTGCCTGTTTACCTGTTCTGCATATTGAGCACTATACTGCTCAGTAAGAGCCTGAATAAACATTGCTTTTAAATCGTCATCACTCATAGATGAGATATAACCTGTAATTGTTGCTTCATCCATTCCTGTTTGCTGCACAATAGCCGGTGCCATGGCCGCTTCCATATCAGCCCTTGACATGTTTTCAAGAGTGCTTGAAATAAACTGCTCTATCTCCTCATCGGACGGTATGCTCATAATCTTAATGTATGCATTGGCCTTACCGGAAACATCAAGTGCTTCTATATATTCTTTGAATTCTTTTGCTTTTTCCTCTGTGGTTACAGTACCGTCATTGTCTTTAAAGGGCAGTCCGGTGAAAATATCAGTATTCGGATTAGCTTTCTGTTCTTTTACTGCTTCCGAATTGTATGCATTCTCTATAACGTATTTAGTCAAATCGCTAGTATATCCGATATAGCTTCTGTTTGATGATGCAATAGAATTTTCACTTGGCTTTGCAATACCAACGACTTTAAGTTTTAATGCATTGTCATACAGGTATTTTAAGCCGGCTTCTGTATTTCTAAGATCAGTATAGGTACCAGTTTTTTCATCATAAATATAACAATCGGAATTTAAAACTGTACGAAAATCCATATCGCAGATTTCTTCATAAGACCATTTCTGTACTTCATAATCAACAGTCGTATGATTTACAGAGGCTTCCATGAGTTTTTTCATTTCCTCTTCAGACTTTAGCCCCAAAGCATAAAGTGTCATATCATCTATTTCATTGTTTTCGTCTACAAAGAGGATTATTTCATCATATCTGGAAGGCCATCTTCCGTATACCAAATCATATTGCCTCTCGATTACATCATTAACAGCCTCGCCGTTTTCTCCCGGAATCAACTCTTTCCACAAGTTCATTGATGACGTCATTATGGACGAAGAGCTGCCCATAATTGACCTCTCACGTAAGGCAAGCATATTGGACATATCTATATTCAGATATTTTTTCATAAGTTCCAGGGTCATGGCTTCCGTATCGGAACGGATTATCGTACCGTCTACATTTTTAGTATAAACCTGAAGATCAATATCATATGAATATTGAACTCCTGCCAGTGCCATACCAAGCTTACTGTTTTCATCAGTTCTCTCTTTTTCTATATATTCCTTGAAAGCTTTCAGATCGTTTTCCTGTGTTTCAAGAGAGTTCATTGCATTAGTCATTTCATACAGCATAGCCTTTTGGTAAATCGCGTCATCTTCATGCTCAGAAACGGAATGGGCTTTGCCCATAAAAGTAGAAAGCAAAGTTGTTATATCCACATTCTTAGCTTCAATTGTAAGAGGATACGAAGCAAGGGTTTCTTCCTGCACGTGGTCTATAAATGTGGTAGTTCCCGAGGATACCGCATAAATTAGAGCAATTCCTATGATGCCGATAGAACCGGCAAAGCTGGTTAATGCCGTCCTTCCTTTTTTTGTAATAAGATTCTTAAGGGATAACCCAAAAGATGTTCCAAAGGACATCGACGGTTTTTTCTTTTTGCGGTTAATTTCTTCCCTACTTTGCGCTTTTGCTGTTTCTTTTTGTAACTCTTCGTCAGTAATCGGCTTACTGTCGCTTATAATATTACCGTCAAGCATTTTTACAATACGGGTGGAATATTTTTCGGCAAGATCAGGATTATGGGTAACCATAACAACCAGGCGGTCTTTTGCGATTTCTTTTAGAATATCCATAACCTGAATGCTGGTTTCCGTATCAAGAGCCCCGGTCGGTTCGTCGGCCAGGATAATGTCCGGATTATTTACTATGGCGCGGGCTATGGCAACTCTTTGCATCTGTCCGCCGGATAACTGAGACGGTTTTTTCCTTATCTGATTTGCCAGCCCTACCTTTTCCAGGGCCTCTTTTGCCCTCTTTCGCCGTTCTTTCTTTGAAACCCCGGACAGAGTAAGAGCAAGTTCAACGTTTGAAAGCACAGTCTGATGAGGAATTAAGTTATAGCTTTGAAAAACAAAACCGACCGAATGGTTGCGGTATGTGTCCCAATCCCTGTCCTTATACTCTTTCGTAGATATGCCGTTGATAACAAGATCACCGGAAGTATACTGGTCAAGCCCTCCTATGATGTTTAGCAAAGTAGTTTTGCCGCATCCGGATGGCCCAAGGATTGAAACAAATTCGTTGTCACGGAATTTTAAATCTATACCTTTTAATGCCTCGACATCTTCGCCGCCGGTATGATAAACCTTTGTTATTTTCTTAAGCTCAAGCAATGTTTTTCCTCCTTACGTATTATGTAGTCTTTCTATTTGACATGTTATTATAATCAGATTGGTTATCTGAAATTATTGCCACGTAATTCCTATAAAATCGCACACAGATAATCAGAAAAGTCATATAATTAAAAATAAGAACAAAGAATTCTTTTTTATCTATATCTGAAAACGCAAACCCTAATGGAAGTCATTGTACAACTTTAAACTCTAAAGTTCAATAATAATCTTATTATTAAAATATAAAAAAATTATAATATTTCCTTCCAAAAAGTGTTTGACACAAAGAAACCCTCTATGCTATAATCATCCATAAATTACTATTTTATACAATATATAGATATCTTTGTATCTTAATTGTTATTATTAATCAAACAATATTTATACTTTATCCAGATAAAAAGCTTTTTAAATTTTTATTATATTTTAGTTAAAATAAACATAAAAACTTAATGATGATTAAACCGTTGAGCAAGAGTAGTAGGAATAAGGAACTGCATTCAGAGAGCCGCTGGTTGGTGGAAATGCGGCTGCATGATTATTCCGAATGGACTTGCGAGGGAAGCCCGAAATCAACCGAAAGTAGGCGCTTACGGGGATTCTGCCCGTTATCAGGAGAATGCATATGTTAGTATGCAAAGTTAAGTGGGTGCATTTGCGCCAATTTGGGTGGTACCGCAGAAGTTAAAGCTTTTGTCCCTTTCAGGGATGAAAGCTTTTTTTATTCATTTAGAATTTTTCTGTAATTTCCTGGTTGAATTTATAAATCTGTCCGGATTACCCGCTTTCTCTTTATTTTTAACCTATATCCAAAAAGCATATTATCTTTTTTTCAACCTTTGATAAATTGATATATCAATAAGTTTAGAGTGAGGTGATTGACTGTGTTAACTCCTGATTACAATGAAATAAAGCAATTGGCTAAATATTACAATATCATCCCATTATGCAAAGAAATTTATGCGGATATAACCACCCCCATAGCCCTATTAAGGAAAATTTCCAGGATAAGCAACAGGCACTTTTTACTCGAAAGCGTTGAAGGCGGTGAAAAATGGGGCCGCTACTCTTTTCTCGGTTATGACCCCATAGCTTATGTCACATGTAAAGACGGAGAAATAACATTTCAGGACAGTGAAAAAAGGACCGTTAAATCACAAAATCCCCTGGCAGAATTAAGGACTTATCTGTCAAAATTTAAAGCTCCAAAACTTACAGATATTCCGCCTTTTGCCGGAGGCTTTGTCGGTTACTTTTCATATAGCATGATAAAATATGCAGAGCCGATTTTAAAACTTAGAAGCAGCGAATTTAATGATTTTGACCTTATGCTTTTTGACAAAGTAATTGCCTATGATCATTTAAAGCAAAAAATTAAAATTATTGTAAATATGCAGACTGACAATATCGAAGAAAATTATAACAAGGCATTAAACGACATTAAAAACATCATATGGATGATAGATGACCTTAGTCATCCTCCCAAATCTGCTGTTAAAAGCCAGCCGGATTTTACCTGTAATGTATCAAAAGATGAATATTTGAAAGCTGTAGAAAAAGCAAAGGATTACATAAAAAACGGCGACATATTTCAAGCTGTAATTTCAAGGCGTTTTGAAACCGAATATCACGACAGTCTTTTGAATGCTTACCGGATTTTACGTACTACAAATCCTTCACCTTATATGGTTTTTATAAGAAACAATGGTATTCAATTAATCAGTACTTCGCCCGAAACATTGGTAAGACTTCATGACGGAATTCTTACGACCTTGCCGATTGCAGGTTCAAGACCCAGAGGAAAATCAATCGATGAAGATTTGGCCCTGGAAAAGGAACTTCTTGCCGATGAAAAAGAATTGGCCGAACATGACATGTTGGTAGATCTTGCGAGAAATGATTTAGGAAAAGTCTGTGAATATTCAAGCGTACGGGTTACACAATACAAGATGATACAGAAATATTCCAAAATTATGCATATCACTTCCGAGGTGGAGGGCCGTCTGCGAAACGATAAAGATGCCCTGGATGTAATTGAAGCCATGCTTCCTGCCGGGACATTGTCCGGTGCTCCAAAGATAAGGGCTTGCGAAATTATTGAAGAACTTGAAAAAGACCCAAGAGGAATTTACGGGGGTGCAATAGGATATATAGATTTTACCGGAAATATGGACGTATGTATTGCGATACGTATGGCAGTAAAGAAAGACGACCGCGTATATATTCAGGCAGGGGCCGGTATTGTGGCAGACAGTATCCCTGAAAAAGAATACGAAGAATCTGAGAACAAAGCCAAAGCACTTATTGAGGCTATTATTGATGCGGGAAAGGTTGATGATAAATGGTTCTAATCATCGATAATTATGACAGTTTTACTTATAACCTGGTCCAGCAGGTCGGATCTGTAAACAGTGATATCTGCGTGATACGAAATGATGCATTTACCGTGGATGAAATTGAAAAAATGGCCCCTTCTCATATAATCATATCTCCCGGACCCGGTTTTCCTAAAGATGCCGGCAATTGTGAAAAAGCTATTAATAACCTTAAAGAAAAAGTTCCTATCCTTGGCATATGCCTTGGCCACCAGGCCATTTGTGAAGTTTTCGGAGCCACCATTACTCATGCCAGACGGTTAATGCACGGAAAGCAAAGTAGCATTCACATAGCGGGCGACTGCAGTATTTTTAAGGGCCTGCCCCCCATAATACAGGCAGCCAGGTATCATTCTCTTATTGCAGAAAGGTTCACCCTTCCCGGCGATCTTCAGGTTATTGCAGAGGATGAAGACGGCGAAGTCATGGGTGTAAAACATAAGGACTATGAAATATATGGCCTGCAATTCCATCCGGAATCTATCCTTACCCCCCAGGGTAATATTATTATGATGAATTTTCTTAATATCGGGTTACGGCCTTAAATTAATATTCCATAAATGTCCCAATTCCAAAGATAAAATTGTAAGAAGCTATAGCTCAACTTAATATAATATAATTATAATAGGCGGGTTGCCATTATTATAATAATTAATCGTAAAAAAGACTCTGCATACATTAAAAAATTGCAGAGTCTTTATTATTTATAAAAGTAAATATATTTCTATACCATTTATAATTAATATACTCTTAAGTTCTATAACACAACTGGATATCGTTTTCTTCTTTCATCTTTAACTTTTTCATATAATTTGAATAAACAACATATGAAAGTATAACAGTTAACATATCCGCCGTTACCTGTGACCAGACAATACCATACATTCCGAAAAAGTAATCCAGAATGAACAGCATCGGTATATTAAACACAGCCCAACGCATAACCCCAAGGAACAGTGCTTTGTTGCCATCGCCAAATCCCTGAAACAGATGGACTGTAAAGAAACTGCAAAACATCAGCGGTGTTGCCAGTATCCTTATTCTTAAGAAATTGGTTCCCAGAGCTTTCGTTTGTGCTTCCGAAATGAAGGCATTAATTATATATCCTGCTGATAATTCATATATGATAATGCTAAAAGCGCTCACTATCAAGCCTATTATAAGCGAATATTTAACGGTATCTTTTACACGCTTTTGATTTTTCGCCGAAAAATTATAAGCTACTATCGGCAACATTCCCTGACATAAACCGATACCCACATTCAAAGGCAACCGTTCTGCTTTTAATACAATTCCAATAGCCGCCATAGCAATATCATTATAGCCGGCCATCAGTTTATCTATAACAACATAATCCAAATCGAATAACAATATTGAAATTAATGACGGTATACCGACATTGAATATAGAACCGATACTTTTTCTTTCAGGCATTCCCCTTTTTATATTAAAACTGATTACAGACTTACTGCGGATTTTATGTATAACTATAAAGAAATAAATACATGATACACAGTTGGATATAAACGTAGCTATACCGACACCAAGTATTTCCTGGCCTTTAGGCAATAAAACAAACATAAATAAAGGATCCAGAGCGACATTTAATAAACCGCCAAGTGTTATTCCAAATCCCGCCTCTTTACTGACACCGATACTCCGAAGCAAATTTGACATAACATTTGAAAGTACTGTCGGTACTGCTCCCAATACTATTACACATATGGCATATTGTTTGGCAAATGTGTATGTATTTTCGCTGGCGCCAAGAAGGTTAAGAACCGGGTGCATAAAAGTAAGCATGCCGAAAGAAAAAAATGCGGCTATTAAAATAGAAAGCCATAAGCAAAAGGCTGATACTTTTTTTGCTTCATCCGGCCTGTCTTCACCAAGAAGTCTTGAAATTAATGCTCCTCCGCCAATACCGGTCAAGCCTGCTATAGATGCACAGATATTGAAAACCGGTAAAATAAGTGATGCTCCTGCAACCATATACGGGTTGTTTGTTTTTCCTACATAGAAGGTATCTGCCAGATTATATATTAAAATAATTATCTGGCTGAAAATTGTGGGAACAGCCATGATTTTTATAGCTTTCAGAACTGGTAGTTTTTCAAAAATATCTTTGCTGCTGTCTGTTTTAGTCATTATCATCATACTCCTTAATGTCAATGTGTTCAAAACCTTTAGCAAAATATAATGTTTTCTTTTATAAAAAAAGCATACATAGGAAAAAAACCGCTATTTTTTCATAAATAAAAGCATCTTCATAACTTCAACAGTTATGAAGATGTTTTCGCACGTTCGCATTTAATTATAAACTGACCGGTTATTTTTTTCAAGGTTTATAAATTCACTTCTTTGTTAAGATTTCTTCTTAGTTAAGACTAATTTTTTTAGTCATTTCTTGAAATAATTTTTCAGTTTTTTCACTGTCTTTAAAACTGATATATACATCTTTTTTGCCTTCACGCTCAATTTTAATTGTCGGGGATGAATTTGACTGAACAAACAATAAAATATTGCCGCCTGCTTCAGATTTGAAATTTCCTTTAATGGCTCCCATAAAACCACCATAACCGTTTGTCCTCATACCTATTCCGATTTCTTTCATACTTTTCTCAATAAGAGAAAAGTCGGCTATTTCTGAAAAACTGATATTTAATCCATACATACCTTCAATTTGTATAAAATCATCTTTTATATACACATCAGGGTCTTTTTCCCCGTTATAAAAAATAAGGCTTAGCGAAACTAAAATTACTGCATTGACAATTACAATAACTGCAATCGGTGCTTTATGTGACAAGGTTTTTGAATCTGCATCATGATTCTTTCTAACATATAAAGGGTTTTGATATTTTTTATATATTCTCTTATATGCAATTATTAGAACAAGAATCCCCGGTACAAAAGTGATTGATAATAAAATACCGCCTGCCTTTATATTTATAAGGGACAATATACCTGCAAAAACAATGAAAGCAGCAAAAAAAGCCCACATAATTCCGTTGGCACGGTTGTATGCCTTAATATCCGTTATTTCTTCTTCCTTAACTGTACTTCCTGACCAAAAATGCATAGGGTCTTTTCGTTTGAAGGCAAAGATGGCTATTCCTCCAAATTCAGTGCACATAACCAACAGGTAACGTCAAAAATAATGTTTGCAATAGGCATTATACTTATCTCCTTTATTTTATAGGTATAATTTTTTCTTCAATCTTCTTAATAAATATCAATGTCCCTCAAATTTTAATTTTTCTTAGAAAAACTATTGTTTTCTTGTTTGAAAACTTTTTCATAAATCCTATTAAATAATATAGATTATAATTACCTTCAACATTTATTTTCTAAAAATAAACAAATATTCATGTGCTATTAATAGAAAATTATATTTAATACTTTGATTCCTCCAGTAACCCGTTGAACTACAATTATGTTGCTCTTTTATTACGATTTCCTTTAATTTAAAACCTGTCTTCAAAAAAATCTCCATTATATTAAAACCAATTGGAATCATATGACCTTTCTTACGAGTATCCCCAATAAGAATAGCACAAAATTTATTTTTTTTCAAAACCCTATAGCATTCGAACGCAACCTTCTCCATTTCCTTATAAAAATCTTTAATATCACAATGTGAAAGGTCCCCTGGTATATTATCACTATACTTAATAATATTACTGTAAGGTGGATGAGTACAAATAAGATCTATACTTTCATCTTTTATAAAGTTAAGATTCCGTGCATCTCCTAAATGCACCTCTACTTCGCCACACCCATCTTTTTTAAAATTTGTGTTTTGAATACTGAGATTTACAGCTTCAGGATTTATATCAACTCCAATCCCTTTTCTGTTTAAAAGCTTAGCCTCAACAAGCGTTGTACCGCTTCCTACAAATTGATCAAGTACAGTATCAAATTCATTTGAATAACGTAAAATTACATTCCTTGGTATAAATGGTGACCAATTTCCTCTGTACTTTCCACTATGTGTAGCCCAATCTCCTCTATCCGGAAATCCCCATACCGTAGTTGTTTCCAGTTTAAAATTCTCTGGCTCCCATGATTTTATATTTAATTTACTAACAAAATAATTATCTGCTTTCTCTTTAACTAAAATTTCCTCTTCTTTTGCTAACCTTCTTATAAATAATTGTGTAACATAATTTTTTTGTGCTATATCTTTTGTACTATAACCATTATTAATATCATTTTTCACATTTTCAATCAATTGATTATATTTATCCGTATGATATAATTTAAGGTGTTCCGGATACTGTGTTCTAGTAAATTTTTCTCCGCAAGAACACTTAATTTTTCTTTCCATATATTCACATTCCTTGCATTATAATATCTTCAAGAATACCTTTTTGTACCATATCAAGATTGAGTATGTAATCTACCTTATCAAATGCTTCTCTAAGAGGTTTTTTTGTAGTTTCCCATCCTTTACCGTCTGTAATCCAAATAAAACCATATTGTGGCGTCTCTTTTTTTATAAAGTTAAATAATGACGTAAATTCTCCAGCAACTGATTTTAATTTTGAACCGCCACCACCATAATAATTAGTTTCTATAAGATATAATTTGTTTCCATTATCTATTGCAAAATCAAATGACCGTTCAGATTTATCTACAGTAACATTGTAGCCAAAAGATGTTTTAATTTTACTTGATGTAGCTTGCGACAAATACCGATAATTATTAGTGGTACATATTTTTTTTACAAACAATTCAGTTATCATTTCCATTGCAGCGCCACTACGATTCTTTCGAGCATTAGTGTCAAGCCCCACTTCAACACCAATGACATAATCTACTACACTTTTTATGTTCTTTTGTTCAAACATTGCAAGAAGACCTGTTTTTACGGCAAATTCAGCTAATAAATCTATTTCACCAGGACTATATTTCTTCTTTTTTTTGAATCTATATTCCTTATAATTAAAAATGTTGCTGTCTATAGGATCTAAAATTTTAATATTTTTTTCTCTTAATGCAAGTAAAATAGGAAGCACTTCAGTTATTTCAGGATATTGGCTTAATAACAATTTAAACTCTTCTATTATGTTTTCTTTACCAATAAGATAATTTAATATATTTAATACAATCTCAATACTTCCTACTTTACTCATAACTTTTTCCCAAGCAACAAAAAAATCCCAGCTATTAATTGTCTCTTTAATGTGACCTAGCAAATACTCAAAAACCTCATCTGGACTCTCACATCCAAGCCGTTTTTTAAAAATATCTGAATATTTCATAATTCCTCCAATTATTGAACTTTATAGTTCGTAACAAGAATTTCACTAACTAATCCCCTTCGATTACCATTTGAATTAATTGCTCGCTTAGCCATTATACGATGAATGAAAAAGTTTTTATATAAATCATCGAAAAAATTATCATCTGGGTTTTCATTCTTAGGATCGGAATTACTTAACATTAGTAAAGCACCTGTTTCGTTCATATCTGAAAAAAAGTTTGCCAAATGAACTTGGTCTTCATCATTAAAATCATATTTACTATAAGCTGTAAAACTAGAGGTAACATTAAGCGGTCTGTATGGAGGATCAAAATAAACAAAACTCTGTTTATCAGCGTATTTTATGCTTTCTCTATAATCACCGATAAATATATTCACTTTTTTTAATAGAGAACTTGCTGCATATAAATTTTTTCGATCACAGATTGTTGGATTTTTATAATCTCCTGCTGGTACATTGAAATATCCCGCACGATTAACGCGGTATAGACCATTAAAACAAGTTCTGTTTAAGAATATAAACTGAGCTGCACGTTCAACATTTAATTGACTGTTATTACCAATGTATGAATTGTATGCTTCTCTTACATTATAATACATTTTTTTACGTTCATCTATACTCAGTTTCAAATATATGCTCTCTAAATCTGAAAGATATACCACCAGATCATCTACATTATTTTTGATAACGTTGTAAGCGTTTATTAAATCTTCATTTATATCAAAAATAAAAGCTTCTTCAATTTCATATTTTTGTAAAACATCAAACAATACAGCTCCTCCACCAACAAATGGTTCTATATAACGTTTTATATATCCTTCAAAAAGCTGTGATGGATAAAACTTTTGAAATATATCAATTAACTGGCCTTTTCCTCCAGCCCATTTTACAAAAGGTCTTGCACATTCAAAAAATTTATAATTATTTAAAAGTTCCAATTTATGTCTCTCCTTTATCAATAATAAATCTATATTAAGTATCAAGTATACAAAAAAATATTACATATAAAACAAAATCAGCTTATTTATTTTTATTCCGATATTATATTTTTATAATATTTCGCTCAGCATCGCCGAACCTATAATCAGCACAGCTCCGATAATACCAAAAAACGTCAGGCTTTCACGAAGAAATATACCTGATAAAATCAATGCAGAAACCGGATCAATATAACTAAGTATTGCGACCGATTGAGCCTTAAGTACTGCAATACTTCCAAAATACAATACATAAGCCAAACCGGTATGGATAATTCCTACTATTAGAAGCATAAGAAACGAAGGCAACTTAAGCGAAATTTTATTAAAGCTTTCTGTCACAATCAGATAAGGGACCAAAATAATTGCAGCAGACATTAATTGAATAATAGTTTTATAATAAGCATCCTCTAATTGTATCTTCTTATTTAGAATAATTACAAATGCATAAAATGCGGCAGCCCCAAGCCCGTATACAATCCCCCTAAAATCGCCTGTCCGTAAACTTACACCTTCAAAAACACCTGATACTAATACCATACCTGATATTGACAAGGCAGCGCAGACAAGCTTTTTCAATGTGAGCCTTTCCTTAAATAACAAAGGAGAAAGCAATATCACAATCGCAGGCTGCATATAATAGCAAAGTGTTGCCACAGATACGGTAGTATAATTATAGGCTTCAAACAGCAAAATCCAGTTTATCCCCATGACTGCACCGGTCAAGGCAAGAAGAAGCAGCTTCTTTAATCCGATTTTGCCTCTTAATCTTTTGCCTTTAAGTTTAATATAGCCATAAATAAATAAGGCTCCAAGCAGCCCTCTTGCAAATGCCAGCATACCGGAAGACAAGGGAATATATCTTCTGAAAATACCGATTGTCCCAAAAATAAGCATGGAGCTTATAAACATTAAATTGGATTTTGCATATTTTTCTGTCATAGTATAAAACCCCAACTTATAAATCTATATATTTATTATATCATGGCTATTTAATAAAATAAAATTAAAAATATATAAGAGGGTTTCCGCTATCTCCTACACCGCAACGCCCCGGTAATAGTTGAATTACGAAAACCCTGTAATAACGCCTTTTAAATATTAACTAACTATTTTATTCCATACCACATGATTTAATTTGCTTTAAAATCCGGTTAAAGTTAATCTTCCTGGTATTTTGACAGATACTTTATAGCCATAAATCCTAACACAAATGCAACTATAGACATTAACCCAAAGCCTATCCACCATAATGTATCCGTACTTTCAGGAATTGCCGGCAAGATTTTCTCCTGAAAAATCTCGGTTGTTGATCCAAATACAAATCCAATAATCATACAATAGGTCTGGTGAGGGAAAGTTTTCATTACCCACTCGATTGGTTTAGTAATAATAAATACGCCTATTAAAGTGGCTATTCCCAAAATACCTATGTAAACAACATCAAAATTGGTTATTGCCTCCAGCATAGTTTCATACATTCCAAGTACAAGAAGCATATGAGAAGTACTGATTCCCGGAAGCACCAAAGCCAAGGCTATTACAATACCGGTTAACAGAAGCATAAAATAATGGGCTAGTCCGGTACCGGAACTGATATCAAGACTTCCTTCCGGTATAAACCCGATAGAAATTACAATGATGATACCCAGCAAGAAATAAATACCCGATGATACCTTTAATGAGTATTCTTTTGCCTTCTTATACAATGCCGGAATACCGCCAACTACCGCTCCCAGGAAAAACACCGATACCGGTAATGGAAATCTCTCCAACAACCATTTAATTAAAAACGAAAGAGAGCATATCCCTGCTCCGGCTCCGATTCCAAATTTCACAAGATAAAGAAAATTACCTTTGATGTCCTTTAGAAAATTACTGATAGAACTAATCAGTTTATCATAAATACCAAGAAGAATTGCCATAGTGCCACCGCTGACTCCGGGGACACTCATGGATGACCCTATAATATAACCTTTTAATATAATTAATAAGTTGTCTTTTAGTTTGCTGTTCATATGTATTAACACACCTTTAAATGGTGCTTTCCTCCTTTTATACAGACTCACTGATGAAAATTATAACATTATATATTTGATATGTAAATTAAATATCTGCACTTCTGTCCTATTTAAGGGCCACATTTTATCGCGGCTTTCCGCAAATTATGACCGGAAATTGAATATAACATTGATATAATTGGTTTTATTAAAAATATTTTTTTAATGATTAATGTTAATCTATTTATGGATTAAGGTTATTTACTCTCGTAACATAAATATGTCCAATTCCAAACATGCGGAAAATAAAACTAACAAC
>Ga0207747_1000947_pt1 | contig 24730 bp, 23 predicted proteins | sample HigsolmetaGSP11D_FD_184839 | JGI IMG/M metagenome (GOLD analysis project Ga0207747, IMG submission 184839) | High solid enriched microbial communities from the Joint BioEnergy Institute, USA - SP1-1-D (SPAdes) | ecosystem: Engineered > Bioreactor > SSF (Solid state fermentation) > Aerobic >...
AACGCAGGATCACATCAGAACGTAAGAAGACTTAAAAGCCCGGCTCCAAAAACGCATTGAAACAGGCATTCCGTAGTGCGATGGCGGGTTATCCACAGGCCTGAGTTATCCACATTCCGATTTCATGTTTAAAATTTTAGAACAATGATGTTTCGTATGCAACAAAAAATTCGGTTCAAGGAACAAGGCAGTTTGCGACCTCTTATCGAGCAAACGTCGCCCGATGCCCACCAACGTCTGGCTCTTGTTCCATGCTTGGACGAGGATATGGGTCTGCTTAGCCTTATTTACTTGTATATAACTGATGCAGCGCGGTTCTCTTCACACGGTTCGTAGACCATGATCCACTACACGGATACCACATCACGGTGGCCTCGTGAAATTTCGTCATTCACTCAGCAGTTCTGCCGTAGTTTACGACGAGAATGGCAATCTTGCAGCAACCTCGAAGATGGAGAACGGTACTGTGCTTGCATCTGTTGCGGCACCGGGCGTTCGATATGTGATAAATTGGATATCAAGGATACGAATCGGACCGTTCAGAAAGCCAAGTAAACCGTTGGAAGTGTACGATAGATCGTGCAAAACGCTGGCGGAAAGCCTGGAATCGGTCCGAAGTGTACGATAGATCGTACAAAACGGAGTCGGAAAGCCCGGAATCGGCCGGAAGTGTACGATAGATCGTACAAAACGCTGGCGAAGAGCCTGGAATCGGCTGAAAGTGTACGATAAATCGTACAAAACGCTGGCGAAAAGCCTGGAATCGGCCAGAAGTGTATGACAGAAGGTGGTGATAGAGATGTGGATGCCGAACGAAAGTGTATGAGATTCATACAAATAGATTTAATCAATGTATAGGTTCCTGTTATGATCAGTATTAGAGTCGCCTTTCCGAAGCGATTCGAAGGACAGAGTTGGATGTGCTGAGGGGGTGTGCCGTGTGAAGAAACCAGTTTATGAAGCGAAGAAGTTATACTGGACGATAATGAGTTTGGAGGAGTGGCGTTTCATCGCAGCAGCAACAGAGGAAGGGCTCGTCTATGTTGCGCGCGAGGAGGAGCCGTATCCGAGGTTCGCAAGATGGAAGGCAAGGCATTATCCGGGATGGATCAGTGTTCAGGATGACGATGTGATGCGGCCTTATGTACAAGCATTGGAGACGTACTGGAGCGGCCGCAGCAAGTCGTTCGACATTCCAGTGATCAGCCAGGGGACAGAGTTTCAACAACTTGTATGGAAGGAGCTTAAGCGAATCGCATACGGAGAAACCTGTTCCTATGCAGATATCGCTGAACGTATCGGCAAGCCAACTGCCGTGCGTGCGGTTGGCAGCGCCATAGGCGCCAATCCGCTGCTCATCATCGTTCCTTGTCACCGCGTGCTCAGCAGAAGCGGATCGCTGACCGGATACAGCGGCGGACTCGATCTGAAGGAACGGCTCCTGGAGATCGAAGGCGTATGGACAACCGAATAGAATCATGAAACGCGGAATTCATCTCGCTTAAGGCGGCGAGTCGGTTCCGCGTTTTCCATTATAGGAGACCGTGGTGCGAGATTGAAACTGGCGGATCGATTGATTTACACGATTTTATGAAGAAAGAATCATGAATTGAGCATTGATATCATAACGTATTATCAGAGTCGTCTGGTGAGCAGCATCCACGCGGGTCCGGTACGCCCGGACAGCTGCGCGCCGCCCTGGACTGTGCAAGATGCGGGAATCGAGGGGATTCTATGCGGAAAACACATTCAGCAAATGTGTGTCACCCTAGACGAATGTCCTGCATACACATGATAGTGAATTAGATTGTATGGAGGAGGTTGAAAGGATGTCGATCCATAAAGACACACGCTGCCGAGAAATCATCACGAAAGCTGTATGCGGCAAAGGTCGTAAGTTTTCCCATGTGACACATACCGTGACCCCGCCTCACAGACCGTCAAGCATTCTGGGCGCATGGCTGATCAATCACCAGTACGACGCAGTCAAGAGCGGTGATGGCATCGAGGTGGTAGGTACTTACGATATTAACATCTGGTATTCTTACGACAAGAATACAAAAACGGACGTTGCCAAGGAGACGATCTCGTATTCGGAAATCGTGCCGCTGACTTACCTTGACCCAAAGCACCGCAAATCCACGGAGGAAGTGACCGCCGAAGCGACGCAGGAGCCGAATTGCGTGGAAGCCAGCATTTCCTCGAACGGCCAGCATGTGATCATCCGCGTGGAACGCGAGTTCGAAGCGGAGATGATCGCGGAGACGAAGGTTTGCGTACTCGTATGCGACGGCAGCTGTGAAGAATTCGACGACAAGACGATCGACTTCAGCGAGCAGGTCTCGGAGGATTACGAAGATCTGGAGGATGATCTTCTGGACGAGGACGTTCTGTGACCCGGGCGATCGCGGGCTGTGAACTCGCGGTTCCGCAGCAGATTTCGGGAGGATGGCTAGTTTTTTAATCCATCATATGCCGATATAGATCTATCGGAGAGGGCGGGGGCCCTCTTTCTTTGTTTATGGGCGGGATGGATGACAACAGGATCGAACGCAGGGAGGCGAAGCGGCGTTGAGCAGGAGGACGCTGGGTAGGCAGAAGCTGAAGGAAGCGCATCTGGAGTGGCTGGCGAGCGTCAGGCAGCATGCGTTGGCCCTCGTCATGCAGCCCTTGCGCGTTGGAAGCACGGCTCGTCTTCATGGGAAAGCAGTTGGCAGGGAGGCAGGCCAGGCGGCAGGTTCGGGCGATCGGCAGGGGGGAGAAGGACCCGGAGGTCCCGGAAGTGCAGGCGATGCGGTCGATCTGGCAACCATCGAGGCCGCCCTGGGCGGCGACCGATGGCGTTATGCGGCGAGGGCTTACGATGCCCGGAGATTCAGGAGCCTCATGAAGTGGAACGGCCTGCTGACAGATGATGATCTTGAGCGGGATGCGCTGATCCCGGAATACGCGGTGGCGGTGTGGCAGCAGGACGCGATCGCGGTGTATCATCGCCCGGTTGCAGCCGTCGGCGGACCGCTCGGCACGGCGCATGAGCTGCCGCTGCCGGAGGGCGGATGGGAGGCGGATCGCCGCCTCCGCCGCCTCGCGCGCACCGCGGTGCGCGCCGTCTACGCACTCGGCCTCGACGTTGGCCTGGTGCGTCTGGCCCTCTCGCCGCGCGGCCGCCCGGCCGTGCGCGGCGTCGACCCCTTCCCGGCGGGCCTCGCCGGGAAGTATGCGGCGGCGCTGCTGACGCAGGGCGCCGCCGCCATCGCCGCGCCGCGCCGCGTCAGCACGAACGTCTCTAACGCCGACGTCGTCCTCGGCCTCGACGTCGAGTTCGTGCTGACGACTCCGCGCGGCGAGCTCGTGCCGGCCGACCGCTTCCTGCCGCGAAGCGGTCCGGCCGGCCATGACGCGGCCGTCGTCGAAGGCCGCGTCGTACAGGCGCTGGCCGAGCTGCGCCCGGCGCCGAGCGGCGAGCCGCGCGAGCTGCTCGCCAACCTGCAGCGCGCGATGCGGCTGGCGGCCGCGCGCATCCCCGAGCCCGCCCTCGAATGGCGGGCGGGCTCAAGCCCTGCCGCCGGCGTGTTCACCGGCGGCCACATCCACCTGAGCGGCGTGCCGCTCACGAACGAGCTGCTGCGCACGCTCGACAACTATCTCGCGCTGCCGCTCTCGCTGTTGGAGGACGCACCTGCCCGAGCGCGTCGCCCGGCCTTCGGCTGGCTCGGCAACGCCCGCCGCAAGGCGCACGGCGGCTTTGAATACCGCACGCCGGCGAGCTGGCTGGCGACGCCGGAGGTGGCGCGCGGCGTCATCGCCCTGGCGAAGCTGATCGCCTCCGACCATGCGCTGCTGCGCGAGCGTCCGCTGGACGCCCCGGAGATGCAGCTGGCGTATTATCAGGCGGACAAGGCGAAGCTGAGGCAGGCCCTTCCCGCCTGGCGGCGGGACATCGTCCGCTGCCCCGCCTATCGGCGCTATGAAATAGAACTGGAGCCTTTCATAGAACTATTGGAGAGCGGCTGGTCATGGGATGAGGCTGCCGACATTCGCCCCGCCTGGGGGATCGTCGCCAGCCTGTCGCAAGCCAACCTGCCGCACGCCAGCCTGGCAGCGGACTGACCTGCCCCGATCCATCGCCGGACAACTTTGTCCGGATGCGGGGAGATCGGATGACTGTAAGTTCAGGTTCATACAACCTCCGCATCATTTCAGATATTCAGCTTGAATTCATGCTATAATAGACGCAGGTTTATGCTGGAGGGATCATTCATTGGCGAAATACACCCCTATGATGGAGCAATATCTGCAGATCAAGGCGGAGGTGCCGGACGCGCTCCTGTTCTTCCGCCTGGGCGATTTCTACGAGATGTTCTTCGAGGACGCCAGGCTCGCCGCCAGGGAACTGGAGATCACCCTCACCGGCCGCGACGCCGGCGGCGACGAACGGGTGCCGATGTGCGGGGTGCCCTACCATTCGGCAGAGAACTATATCGCGAGATTGATCGATAAAGGCTACAAGGTCGCGATCTGCGAGCAGGTCGAGGATCCGGCCGAAGCCAGGGGCGTCGTGCGCCGGGAGATCGTGCGCATCGTCACACCGGGCACGATCATGGAGGACAGGACGCTCCCCGGCACGGCCAACAACTTCATCATGTCGCTGGCCCAGGTGTCCGATGGCGACAGCGTGCAGCGTTGGGCGGCGGCCTCCTGCGACCTGTCGACAGGTGAGCTTTACGTCACGGAGTTCACCGCGGATGAAGAGCAGCTGTTCGAGGAGCTGAACACCTACCAGCCTGCGGAGGTGCTCACGGATGAAGCGATGGCGCGCGTCGTACATATGTATAACCGCCAGATGAACAAACGGACGCTGATCAGCCTGCGCGAGCAGGGAGATCCGCAGATCACGGCGCGCCATTTCCCGCAGGAGGAGCTTGAGCGGCTGCAGCCGGCCGCCAGGATGAGCATCGATCGGCTGCTCTGTTATTTATATGAGACGCAGAAGCGCTCGCTTGCCCATATCCGCCAGATCCGCAGCTACGAGAAGCAGCAGTTCATGATCCTGGATCCGTTCACCCGGCGCAATCTGGAGCTGACGGAGACCGCCCGCGACCGCTCGAAGAAGGGTTCCCTGCTCTGGCTGCTGGACAGGACGGTGACGGCGATGGGCGCGCGCCTGCTGCGCAGATGGGTGGACAAGCCGCTGCTCGACAAGGCCAAGATCGAGGCCCGGCAGGAGGCGGTCGACTGCCTCGTCCGTCAGCTGATCGTGCGCGAGGAGCTGCGCCAGCAGCTGCGTGAGGTCTACGACATGGAGCGGCTCGTCGGCCGCGTTGTCTATGGTTCGGCGAACGCACGCGACCTCAACGCGCTGAAGCTGTCGCTGATGCGCGTGCCGCAGCTGATCGAGCTGGCCATGGGCGCGGGCTCGACCACGCTGCATGAACGCGTCAGATCGCTGGATGCCTGCCAGGACATCGCCGCCTGGATCGACGGGACGATCGTCGATGATCCGCCGATCTCCGTGCGCGAAGGAGGGCTCATCAAGCCCGGCTGCGATGCCAGGCTGGACCAGCTGCGCGAGGCCAGCGTGAGCGGCAAGCAATGGATCGCCGAGCTGGAGCGGCAGGAGCGCGAGCGGACAGGCATCAAATCGCTGAAGATCGGATTCAACAAGGTGTTCGGCTACTATATCGAGGTCACCCGAGCCAACCTGGGCTCGCTGCCGGAGGGCATCTATGAGCGCAAGCAGACGCTCGCCAATGCGGAGCGCTTCGTCACGCCGGAGCTGAAGGAGAAGGAGGCGCTCATCCTCGAAGCCGAAGAGAAGATGGTCGATCTTGAATACGAGCTCTTCACCCGGCTGCGCGAACGGATCGCGGCGGAGACTGACCGTCTGCAGAAGCTGGCGGAGACGATCGCGGAGATCGATGCGCTGCAGTCGCTCGCTTCCGTCAGCGCCGAACGCCGTTACCGCCGGCCGACGATCACCGACGGCTACGACCTGACGATCGAGGCCGGACGGCATCCCGTCGTGGAGGCCCTGCTCGACAGCGAGCCGTTCATCGCCAACGACACGGTGCTGAGCGAGCAGGATTGCCGGATGATGCTCATCACGGGCCCGAACATGGCGGGCAAGAGCACCTATATGCGGCAGGTCGCCTATATCCTGATCATGGCGCAGATCGGCTGCTTCGTGCCGGCCGATCGGGCGATCATCCCGATCGTCGATCGCATCTTCACGCGCATCGGCGCGGCCGATGACGTGATCGGCGGCCAATCCACCTTCATGGTGGAGATGAAGGACATCCAGCTCATGACCGCCAAGGCGACGCCGCGCAGCCTGGTCATCATCGATGAGCTGGGCCGCGGCACCTCGACGGGCGAGGGGATGGCGATCGCCCAGTCGGTCATCGAGTACATCCATCATCATATCGGCTGCAAGACGCTGGTCTCGACCCATTTCCACGAGCTGGCGCATCTCGAGGATTCGCTTCCCTATCTGCACAATTATTGCATGGATGTGAAGGAGAGCGGCGATGAGGTGACCTTCCTGCGCAAGCTGATCCGCGGCGCGGCCAGCACCAGCTACGGCATCTATTGCGCGAAGATCGCCGGCATCCCGGAGCCGATCATCGAGCGGGCCTACCAGATCCTGAGCACCCTGGAGATCCGTTCGACCGAGCTGCAGACGGCGGTTTCCCTTGCCCAGCCCGTGCAGCTCAGCCTGTTCCCGGATGAGATGCCGGATTCGAAGACCGGCGCGGGCCGGGATCGAGGCAAGGACAGGAGCCGCAGACCTGAACAGGCGAAGTCGGAGGATCGTCCGGTGAGGAGCGATCGCGCGGACATCGAGGCCACGCCTCAACCTGACGCTGCTCCCGTGAACACCTCCGCGCAGGAGATCTACAAGCGCGTGCATGAGGCGGATCTGATGAACATGACGCCGCTGGAGGCCATGCAATTTATTCTCGAACTCAAATCCATCAGATAAGGGTGACCAATCATGCTCAATAACCAGATACGAACAGGCAAGCTGTGGAAGAGACGAAGTGCTCTGTGGCTCCTGGCACTGGTCCTGATCCTGCCGTTCCCGACCGCTGTTTATGCTGCCGACGAGGCGACGGGCGAGGACCTGTTTCATGAAATCATACATTTGCTGAAGAACTATCATCTAAGCGGCATCAGCGAGCAGGAGCTGCTGGAAGCCGCCATCAACGGCATGATCGAACGCATCGGCGATCCGTATACCGAGTATATGACGCCGAATGAATGGGACCAGTATTCCAACTCGATCGAGCAGCAGTATGTCGGCATCGGCATTCGCCTTGAGCAGGATGCCAACGGCGTGTATGCCGTGGAGGTGTTCCCCGAGTCTCCGGCCGAGGAGGCGGGGATCCTGTTCGGCGACTATATCGTGGCGGTTAACGGGCAATCCACGGCTGGCAAGACAACCAGTGAGATCGTATCGATGATCGCCGGCGAAGAAAACACGACGGTGATGGTGACGATCTCGCGTTCCGGCAAGGAGAGCACCTACACCCTGACCAGAAGGAGCATTCAGATCCCGACGGTGGAAGGCAAATGGTTCGAGGAACGTTATGGCTATATTCGGATATCCTCTTTTTCCAAAGACGCGGATGAGAAGTTCGAGGAACTGATGATCAAGATGAAGGGCAAGAATGTCCAGGGGCTGGTCATCGACGTCAGGGGCAATCCCGGCGGTTACCTGGACACCGTTGCGTACATTGCCGCGGAGTTTATCGATAACGGACCGGTGATGTATTCCCGCAACAAGAACGGGCTGGAGAGCCCGATCACGGTCACCGGCGGCTACACGGTCGATTTCCCGGTCGTCATCCTGGTCAATGAGTCCAGCGCCAGCGGCTCCGAGGTGCTGGCGGGCGCCTTGCAGGATTACCAGGCGGCCAAGGTCATCGGCACCCGCACTTACGGCAAGGGCAGCGTGCAGTCGCTGTACAATCTGTCCAACGGCGGAGTGCTCAAGGTGACGACCCAGGAATATATGACTCCCAAGCGCAAGAAGGTGAACGGCGTCGGGATCACACCGGATATCGTGGTGCAGGGCAGCCTGCCTCAGCTGATCACGGCATTCCGCGAGGTCGGCATGACCAACCTGACCATCCAGGCTGGATTAGGCAAATTAACGATTAATGGTGTTAACTTTAACGACTCGTTGGCATACGTCACCAAAGGCGACCGCGTCTATGTTCACTCCCGGGTGCTCGGCGCCCTTGCCGGCCTGAATGTCGAATGGGACGGCAAGAACAGTCAGGTCCTGATGCAGGGGGAAGCCAGGCGTCTCGCATTTGATGCGAAGTCTCCGTCCGTCCATCAGGAGAAAGGATTGACCTACATCGATCTGAGCGAATATGCCAGACAGATGGAGGGATTCGAGTGGTCCTATGACAACCGGCAGTTAACGATGTTGATCCGGTGACGAACCGGGCGCCATGAACGAAGACTGGAGAGGGTAAATGTGGGGATCATACACATACTGGACGAACATGTGGCCAATCTGATCGCGGCTGGCGAGGTCGTGGAACGCCCGGCCTCGGTCGTCAAGGAGCTCGTGGAGAATGCGATCGATGCCGGCGCGGACAATATCCGCGTCTATATCGAAGAAGGCGGACTGAAGCTGATCCGCGTCATCGACAATGGCAAGGGGATGGCGGCGGAGGATGTGCCGCTGGCCTTCCAGCGCCATGCGACCAGCAAGGTCACCGACAGCCGCGATCTGTTTCATATCCGGACGCTCGGCTTCCGCGGCGAAGCGTTGCCCAGCATCGCTTCCGTGGCGCGAGTCGAGTGCGTCACCTCGCCGGACCGGTCGGGACTGGGGACGCTGATCGCCATCGAGGGCGGCGCGGTCAAGCTCATCGAGGATGCCAGAACGGCGCAGGGCACCGACATCACCGTCCGCGACCTGTTCTATCATACGCCGGCCCGTCTGAAATACATGAAGACGGTGCAGACCGAGTTCGGCCACATCTCCGACTATATGTACAGGCTGGCGCTCGCTCATCCCGGGATCGCCTTCAGCCTGTGGCATCAGGACAAGCAGGTGTTCAGCACGCCTGGCGGCGGCGACCTGCAGCAGACGATCGCCGCGATCTACGGGACGGCGACCGCGCGCGCGATGCTGCCCGTGCAGGCGGAGAATGCGGATTTCGCCATCAGCGGCTGGATCGGCAAACCGGAGCTGACGCGCGCCAACCGGTACGGCATGACGACGATCGTCAACGGCCGCTATGTGCGCAGCTTCCCGCTGCAGACCGCGATACTCCAGGCGTATCATACGCTGCTGCCGATCAACCGCTATCCGCTCGTCGTGCTGCAGCTGACGATGGATCCGTCGCTCGTCGACGTCAACGTCCATCCGGCGAAGCTGGAGGTTCGCTTCAGCAAGGAGCGCGAGCTGATGACCTTCGTCGAGGAGGAGCTGCGCAAGCTGCTGCACCGCACGAACCTGATCCCGCGCATGCAGGCCCCCCAGCCGAAGAAGAATGTCATCCAGGAGCAGCTGGCCTTCTATGAGGCGGGGAGAACGCCATCGGCCCAAGCCGGGGCGAGCTGGCCGCAGGAGTCGCGGGAAGGTTCGGGGCGCGCCGCGTCCGGCTACACTGCCCGCGAGACTTCATCGACGCCAGGGTTCGCTGCGCCGGCCGCGTCGCGGCCAAGTGCGGCGCCATCCGGCCCCGCCATCACGACGCCGGCGGCGCAGGACGCGCAGCATGCGGACAAACGGAAGCCTCTGACCCGGACGCCGCCTGTGGCGAAGGCACCCGCCCAGCCGCAGGCGACCGCCCGCTCCGAGGCCGACGTTCCCGCCTCGGTCTGGCAGCCTTACGTCGAGGTCGCGGAGACGGAGCCGCCGGGCGAGTCGAGGCGGCTGCCGCAGCTCAGGGTGATCGGGCAGCTGCACGGAACGTATATCGTCGCCGAGGACGACAGCGGCCTGTATCTGATCGACCAGCATGCGGCGCATGAGCGCATCAACTACGAACGCTTCTATCGCAAGTTCGGTCAGCCGGTTCAGGCTTCCCAGGAGCTGCTCGTGCCGATCACGCTGGAATTCACGGCTGCCGAGGCAGAGCGTCTGAGGGATCGGGCGGCGCTGTTTGCGCAGATCGGGGTTTATCTGGAGCCATTTGGAGGGAATACCTTTATCATACGATCTGTTCCGGAGTGGATGCCGAAGGGCGAGGAACGCGAGCTGCTGCTGGAGATGGTCGAGCTCGTCCTGCAGGACAAGTCGCTCGACATCGCCAGGCTGCGCGAGAAATCGGCGATCCTTGCGGCCTGCAAGGCGTCGCTCAAGGCGAACGATCATCTCAGCAGGGAGGAGATCGAGTCCCTGCTCAGGCAGCTGGGCGAATGCGCAAGTCCGTTTACGTGTCCGCACGGTCGGCCGATCATCGTCAGCTTCTCCAGCCACGAATTAGAGAAAATGTTCAAACGGGTGATGTAATGATCGTGACGACTTCCTATGACCCTTCCGAAGAGCTCGTCCGGCAGGCGCGGGAGCTGGCCGCCGAGCTGCAGGTGAGGGCCGTGCCGCGCAGGCGTATGACGATCCGCAGGATGCAGGAGCGCTACCGGGTGAGCGATGTGCTCGTCGTGACGGAGACGGGGCTGACCAGCTACCGCGATCGCCACCCGCCGCTGTTCTTCCATCCGGGATCGTCCTATCTTCGCATCAAGCGGATGCTGGCGACGGGGGAGAGCGAGCCGCTGATCTCCATTCCCGATGTCCGCCCTGGCGACACGATCATCGACTGCACCGCCGGCCTGTGCTCGGATGCGATCGCCCTATCCTATGCGGCGGGGGATCGCGGGAAGGTCATGGCGATCGAAGCCGATCGGATCATCAGCCTGATCGCGAGGGATGGGCTCGCCCGCGCCACAACGGATCTTCCCGAGTTCGACGCGGCGATGCGGCGCATCTCGGTCGTCTGCGGCCATCATCTCGATGTGCTGCGCTCGCTGCCGGACAGAAGCGCGGATCTCGTCTATTTCGACCCGATGTTTCGCTCGCCGATCGAGGAATCCAGCGGCATATCTCCGCTTCGCAACTACGCCTTCATGCAAGAGATCTCCGTCGAATCGGTGGCTGAAGCGAAACGCGTGGCGAGGCGGGTCGTCATGATGAAGGAGCGGCGGGGCAGCGCGCAATTCGCCAGGCTCGGCTTCGTCCAGGACGATCGGCACAATGCCAAAATCGCATTCGGAGTGATTCAAATTACATGAAGGACAACAGACAGAAGCTTCTCGTATTGGTCGGACCGACTGCTGTGGGCAAGACCGCCCTCAGCCTGCAGCTGGCCAGGCATCTCGATGCGGAGATCATCTCCGGCGACTCCATGCAGGTATACCGGGGGATGGACATCGGCACGGCCAAGGTAAGCCCCGAGGAACGGGCGATCGTCCCGCATCACCTGATCGATATCCGCAACCCCGACGAGCCGTACTCGGTATCCGATTTCCAGCAGGCATGCGAGGAAGCGATTCGTTCGATCGCCTCCAGAGGCAAGATACCGTTCATCGTCGGCGGGACCGGACTGTACATCCAGTCTGTCGTGTACGGCTACCGGTTCAGCGAGGCTGGCCAGGACGAAGAGTACCGCCGCGAGCTGAAGGCTTATGCCGAGCAGCATGGCGCGGCGGCCCTGCATGAACGGTTGCGCGCGGTCGATCCGGACACGGCCGCAAGGCTTCACATCAACGATCTGCGGCGCATCATCCGCGCCCTGGAGGTCCACCGTCTGACGGGGCGCACCATGTCCGAGTATCTGGCCGAGCAGCCGGCCGAATCTCCTTACCGCACCTGTCTCATCGGCCTTACGATGCGAAGGGACCTGCTCTATCGGCGGATCGAGGAACGGGTGGATCTGATGATCGAGCAAGGGCTGGTGCAGGAGGTGGAGGGACTGCTGTCTAGCGGTTATGGGCCGGGTTTGATTTCCATGCAGGGCTTGGGGTATAAAGAAATCGTCGGGTACCTGCAGGGCGAATACAGCCTGGAACAGGCCATCGAGCTGCTGAAGCGCAATACCCGCAGGTTCGCCAAACGTCAGCTGTCCTGGTTTCGCCACATGAAGGGAATCGAGTGGGTGGACATGACAGAAACTGAAAATTTTGTTTCCAATGTGGCCAGGATTAATGATATAATATATGGGAAACTCTTTGTTGACTGATAGACGCTTGTCCGGTTATTCAGATCATGTACCTGCTGATGGCCATGCATGCGGATGCCGTCCAAGACCGTTCAATATATATAAAATTAGGAGGTTTCATTCGATGAACAAGCCCATTAATATCCAGGACCATTTCTTGAACCAATTGCGCAAGGACAACGTTCCGGTAACCGTATATCTGACCAACGGCTTCCAGATTCGCGGTTTGGTTCGGGCGTTCGATAACTTCACCATCATCCTAGACAGCGAGGGACGGCAGCAGATGATATATAAGCATGCCATCTCCACGTTCACTCCGTCGCGCAATATCAACCTGATGCCTGATAACGTCGAATAACGCTGCAACAGATGCACAGGCAGGGCAAGCAAGGTTCATCAAGCTGATTCGGCAGCCGCATCAAAGCCGGGTCAGCTTTTTATGTTTGGCTGCTGCCGTCGGCCTGGCTGGCTTGGCCATCGGAGGATCACTGTGATAAACTTTGATAATCTGATGCTGAATATGGAAAAATAGGATCGGGAATACCAGTATGGTTGACGTCAAAGAAAGGGTGCTTGTACATGCAGGACGTGATGGAACAACGACAATCAACCATGCAGATCCATACGAACGCGCTGCTGCTCCACGGATTCACCGGCGCTCCCTCGGACGTTGAACCGATCACGAACATGCTGCTCGAACATGACTGGAATTGCAGGGCGCCGATGCTGCCGGGACATGAGAACGGATTTGCGAACATCGGCAACGTGCGCTGGACAGACTGGATCACGACCGTGGAGCAGGAGGCGGAGCTGTGCGCCAGGCAGTACGGCACGTTCTCCGTCGTGGGGTTCTCGATGGGAGGCTTGCTTGCGGCATATGTCGCGAACCGTTATCCGGTGGAGCGCGTGGTGCTGCTGAACGCCTCGGTGATCTATGTCAGTCCGATGCGATTCTTCTCGTTCGTGTGGGAGAAGCTGCGCGAGCGGGATATGACGCAATTCCGCCGCGTCTCGAAGGTTCCGCAGACGGCCCTGCTGCAGTTTATGAAGATGGCAGCCAGGCTTCGTCACGAGTTCAGGCATATCCGCCAGCCAACGCTGATCTGCCAGTCCGGACGGGACCAGATCGTTCATCCGCGGAGCGCCGAATACCTAAGACGCGTCATCCCGGGTGAGACGCAGGTGATCACCTTCCCCAGATCGAAGCATGTCATCTGTTGGGATGTGGAGACTGATCAGGTCGTCTCCTGCGTGAAGCGATTTCTGATCGGCGTATGACGTGATGCGATCGGCGTCGGGATCCTGCTTGGGGAAGAAGGGATGGTCATACGATCCCGGGCACCTGCAGATGTCATGCCTCATGACCATGCCCGTTCACTTGCGGGGCATTCCCATGTCCGTCCTCATCGACGCCCGACTGACAGGCTTCCGGCACCCCGGAAGCTCGACAGAGCCTCACACGACTTCGATGCATGACAGATCCGCTTCAGGGAGGGGAGATGGATGCAGGATCGCCTGATTGTGTTGTATGATGCAGAATGTGTGCTGTGCAGCAGGCTGGTGCGGTTCATCATCGATCGCGATCCGGAAGGGAAGATCCGCTTCGCCTCGCTGCAGTCGGACGACGTCATCCGGGCTCTTGCGGCATGCGCCGATTGCAAGTTGGCTCATGGCGCGCCGGATTCGCTCGTGGTCATCGAGAGGGGACGCTTCTATACCCATTCCTCCGCTGCCCTGCGCATCGTTCGCAGGCTGCCTCGCTGGCGTGCCGCCTATGCGTTCGTGATCCTTCCGAAGGCGCTGAGGGATGCGGCATACCGCTTCGTCGCCCGGAACCGGTATCGCTGGTTCGGCCGGTACGATGCCTGCCCGTTGCCGGATGAGAGGCTGCGCAGCCGATTGGTGGCGGCGGACGAGGCCGCCCGATCTGTCGAGCTGGCTTGCTCCCGGGCTCCGGCGCCGGGCTGACCAGGCCGTGACCGACGCTGGCAGCCTGACCGGTTCGGGCGCGAAAGCCAGGGTCGATGCCATCGGCCTGACCGGAGGGCACAAGAGTCGGGATTGATGCCATCAGCCTGAATGGAACAGGCACAAGAGCCAATATAGAGACCGTCAGCCTGATCGGAGGGTACAAGAGTCGGGATTGATGCCGTCAGCCTGAATGGAACAGGCACAAGAGCCAATATAGAGACCGTCAGCCTGAACGGTGGGCACAAGAGTCAATATAGAGACCGTCAGCCTGATCGGAGGGTACAAGAGTCAGCATCGATGCGGTCGGCCTGACCGGGATCAGGCAGAGGTGGGCCCGGTACGCACCGGATGTACAGGCTTGTCGTCAGGCTTCGGGCAAGTTCATGTCACGATTTGCGGCAACTCGCGTATAATAGGCGTATAACACGATCCTGGACGATCGGAGGTGCCTACATGAGCGATCAGGTGGTGGCTTCGCTTCGCAGACCGTCGCATTCTTCGCGTCAGATCAATGTCGTCTTGCGGCGAGTGGACGAAGTGGAAGCGGAGACGAAGGCTTCGCCCAAACGTTGGTCGGAGGAAGCAGGTACACCCGAACCGTTCGCGGAGCTTGCGCGCGAACTCGATGAGATGGTCGGCATGGAGAAGGTGAAGGAGACGATCTTCGAGATCTATGCGATGCTGCAGATCTCGAAGTATCGGCAGGAGGCGGGACTCGCCTGTTCGCCGCAGATGTATCACATGATCTTCCGCGGCAATCCAGGGACTGGCAAGACGACGGTGGCAAGGCTGATCGCCAGGCTGTTTCGCAATATGGGCCTGCTCAGCAAGGGTCATTTTATAGAGGCGGAGAGAGCGGATCTGGTGGGCGAATACATCGGCCACACCGCGATCAAGACGCGGGAACTGATCAAGCGGGCGCTGGGCGGCGTGCTGTTCATCGATGAGGCGTACAGCCTGACGCGAGGCGGGGAGAAGGACTTCGGCAAGGAAGCGATCGATACGCTGGTGAAGGCGCAGGAGGATTACAAGGATCAGTTTATCCTGATTCTGGCGGGATATCCGGATGAGATGGATGTCTTTATGGCGATGAATCCGGGCTTGCCTTCGCGCTTTCCGATCCAGATCGATTTTCCGGACTATACGCTGGACCAGCTGCTGCAGATCGCGGAGCTGATGCTGAAGGAGCGGGAATACGTGTTCCTGCCGCAGACCTTCATGCGCTTCAAGCAATACCTGCAGGAGGAAAGGCTGAGATTCGCCCGCAACTTCAGCAATGCCCGATTCGTGCGCAATACGATCGAGCGATGCGTGAGGCGGCAGGCGGTCAGGCTGCTCAAACAGCGGAATCGGCCGCTGACGAAGCAGGAGCTGATGCAGATCTGCCCCGAGGATCTGAAGATCGATCCGGATCATGACGGGCCGATCTATCTTTGATTTTACATAGCAAGGGATGAAACGATGCGACATACACCAATCGATACCAAGCAAGATATACAGGAAAGAGCCATTCTGGTCAGCCTGGAGCTGAAGAACGAGCAACGGTCGGAGGAAGCGGTGTGCCACTCGCTGGATGAGCTGCGCAGCCTGGCGGAGACTGCAGGCGTGGAGCCGCTGACATCGGTCGTGCAGCATCGGGACAGCATCGATTCGGCCTGGTTCATCGGCAAGGGCAAGGTCGAGGAGATCCGAGCCCTGAAGGAAAGCCTGGGTGCCAACGTCATCCTCTTCAACCAGGAGCTGTCCGGAGCGCAGGTTCGCAATCTCGAGTCGGCGATCGACTGCAAGATCATCGATCGCACGCAGCTCATCCTCGACATCTTCGCTCAGCGGGCCAAGACTCGGGAGGGTCGGCTGCAGGTCGAGCTGGCGCAGCTGCAGTATCTCTTGCCGCGGCTGGCCGGCCATTACAGCAATCTGTCGCGGCTGGGCGGCGGCATCGGCACGCGCGGTCCCGGCGAGACGAAGCTGGAGACGGACCGCCGCCATATCCAGCGACGCATCCGCGACCTGCGCGAGCAGCTGGCCGAGGTGGCGCGGCACCGCAAGCTGCATCGCGCGCAGCGGCGCAAGACCGGCGTCACGCAGATCGCGCTGGTCGGGTACACCAACGCCGGCAAATCGACGCTGCTGAATCGCCTGACAAATGCCGATGTGCTGGCTGAGAACAAGCTGTTCGCCACCCTGGACCCGACTTCGCGCAGGCTTGCGCTGCCAAGCGGCCTGGAAGTGGTGCTGACCGATACGGTCGGCTTCATCCAGCAGTTGCCCCACGATCTGGTCGCCTCATTCCGCGCGACGCTGGAGGAGGTAAACGAGGCGGACATCATCCTGCACGTCGTCGACAGTTCGTCCCCGATGCGCGACGAGCAGATGAAGGTCGTTAACGAAGTGTTGGACGAGCTGGGCGCGGGCGGCAAGGACAGGGTGGTCGTCTTCAACAAGATCGATCTGCTGACCCCGTCAGAGCGGGAGAGCCTGATCTCGCAGGAGCCGTCGCTCGGAATCTCCGCCTTTTCGGATGAGGATCTGGAGCGGCTGAAGCTGTTCCTGCAGAACAAGCTGGACCAGGCGGAGTACGTGTACCGGATACCGGCGGCGCGAGGCGACCTGATCGCGCGTCTGTATCAGCTCGGCGAGGTAAGCATGCTGGATGAGGAAGCCTCGGAGGATGGGATGGTCGCCTATCGGGTACGCGCCAGCGAGACCAGACATCGACAGTACGCGCGTGAGCTGGGCGAGTATCGGGTGAAGCAGGAAGAGCTTCCTGTCATGTGAGCAAAGGTCACAGTGCGAAGAAACACGACATGATCAGGTTGATTTTGATCACATGACTTTTATGGCAACTTTATGGGACAAGGAACATCGAATCATGCAGACTGACATCATGGAAGAGGAGAAGTGGAACATTTGGCGCATGCTCATATTCGGGAGTTATTGGATCGTTATCAGAAGCTGATCGAGCGGGCGGAGCGAATCGCTGCGCCTTATTTCGCGCGCATCGAACGCACGGCGGAATGGAATCAGGCGAAGGTGATCGAGGCGTTCCAGAAGCACAGGGTGAGCGATTACCATCTGCATTCGTCCACAGGCTACGGCTACAATGACAGGGGCCGGGAGCTGCTGGATGCGGTGTATGCGGACGTATTTGGCGCCGAGGCTGCGCTGGTTCGCCCGCATTTTGCATCCGGCACGCATGCGATCGGCACCGCGCTGTTCGGCGTGTTGCGCCCGGGCGATCATCTGCTGTACATCACCGGAACGCCATACGACACCCTGCACAAGGTGATCGGCAGCGAGGAAGACGGCACCGGGTCGCTGCGCGATATGGGGATCTCCTACAGCGAGACGCCGCTGCTCGAGGATGGGTCCGTCAACTGGGATCTCGTCGAGCAATCGATCACGCCGCGCACGAAGGTGATCGGCATCCAGCGTTCGCGCGGCTATGCGTGGCGCAGCTCGTTCACCGTGCATCAGATCGCCGAGATGGTGCAGCGCATTCGCGCGATCCGCGAGGACCTGATCATCTTCGTCGACAACTGCTACGGCGAGTTTACCGAGAAGCTGGAGCCTACCGAGGTCGGCGTCGACCTGATGGCGGGCTCGCTGATCAAGAACCCGGGCGGCGGACTGGCCCATACCGGCGGCTATATCGCCGGCACGAAGCGCTGCGTGGAGCTGGCCGCATACCGCCATACCGTGCCTGGACTGGGCGGCGAGGTCGGCTCGATGCTGGGCGCCACCGCCCTGATCTATCAGGGACTATTCCTTGCGCCGCATGCCGTTGGACAAGCACTGAAAGGTAGCGTCTTCGCCGCGGCGCTGTTCCGCGAGCTGGGCTTTGACACATCACCATCGCCTGAAGCCGTCCGCTCCGACATCATCCAGGCGATTCGCTTTCATTCGGGCGAGGATCTGATCGCCTTCGTCCAGGGCATACAGCAGGCTTCGGCGATCGATGCGCATGTGGTGCCGGAGCCATGGGAGATGCCGGGCTACGAGCATCCGGTGATCATGGCGGCGGGCACTTTCATCCAGGGCGGCAGTCTGGAATTGTCGGCGGATGCGCCGATTCGCGAGCCATACATCGCCTATGTCCAGGGCGGACTGACGTATGCTCATGCCAAGATCGGCATTCTGACGGCGATCGATCGGATGGTGCAGCGCGGATTATTGACGAATTTCTGACATTAATTGTGAATGGCCGCCTTTATTTTTGTGTGTAAACCTTACATGACTTGACACATTTATGTTTCATGGTACAATGATAAATAACTTCTATTACTCCATTACTTTACGTAGGTGGTGTGTTCAATGAGTGACGAAATTCGCCGCAACATGGCTCTGTTTCCGATCGGCATCGTAATGAAGCTTACGGATCTGTCAGCCCGGCAAATTCGTTATTATGAGCAACACGAATTGATCGTCCCGGCTCGCACGGAAGGCAACCAGCGGCTGTTCTCGTTCAACGACGTAGAGCGCTTACTTGAGATCAAGAGCTTGATCGAGAAGGGCGTCAATATCGCTGGCATCAAGCAGATGATGAAGCCGGTAAGCAAGGAGTCCGAGGAAGCGACCGTTATCACGCCGCAGACGGAAGTAAAACGCCGCGAGCTGTCCGATTCGCAGCTCAGGAAGATGCTCAAACAGCAGCTGATCACCGGCAATCGCCATGGCAAGGCATCCTTGCTGCAGGGTGAATTGTCGAGATTCTTCAAATGATCTTGACAGGCTCCATGCATGGATCTCTGATTCAGGCCATCGCATTCCGACGCATGCACCGGTCTGGTCGGTTGTGCTCCGGTGAACGCATCGCGTTGTGAGATTCATCGGATATCGATGCCCGATGTTCATATGACCAGTTCATCGCATGCCGGTGCATGCATCGATCGGATTGTTGCGCATGGGTGATCGCATCGTGATCTGCGAATCATGATCGCGATGCCTGATGTTCGTATGATCCAGTTCATCCCATTCATGTGCACGAATCGAATCGATATGTCCATGTGAAATGGTCGCACTTCACCATCGCAGTCCGGTATCACGCAACGATATATACATTTCAAGGGAGTTGGTCTTGTGAGCTACACGAGGGAAGATATTCTGAAGCAAGCGAAGGACAACAACGTCAAATTCATCCGCCTGCAATTTACCGATCTGCTCGGCACGATCAAGAACGTCGAAATACCGGTGAGCCAGCTCGAAAAGGCGCTGGACAACAAGATGATGTTTGACGGCTCATCCATCGAAGGATATGTCCGGATCGAGGAATCGGACATGTATCTGTATCCGGATCTGGACACATGGGTCATCTTCCCATGGGTAACGACCGACCGCGTCGCGCGTCTGATCTGCGACGTGTACATGCCGGACGGAACACCGTTCGCCGGCGACCCGCGCGGCATCCTGAAGCGCAATCTGAAGCTGGCCGAAGCGATGGGCTTCACGACGATGAATGTGGGGCCTGAGCCGGAATTTTTCCTGTTCAAGACCGATGAGAAGGGCGATCCCACGCTGGAACTGAACGATCATGGCGGTTACTTCGACCTGGCGCCGACGGACCTCGGCGAGAACTGCCGACGCGAGATCGTGCTTACTTTGCTGGAGATGGGATTCGAGATTGAGGCTTCGCACCATGAAGTATCCCCGGGGCAGCACGAGATCGACTTCAAGTACGCGGATGCGGTGAAAGCTGCCGACCAGATCCAGACATTCAAGCTCGTCGTCAAAACGATCGCTCGCCAGCACGGCCTGCATGCCACCTTTATGCCGAAGCCGCTGTTTGGCATGAACGGTTCGGGCATGCACTGCCATCTGTCCCTGTTCAAGGGGGACAAGAATGCGTTCTATGACGAGAACGACCGTCTGGGCCTGAGCGAAACCGCGCGTTACTTCATGTCCGGCATCCTGCATCATGCCCGCGGCTTCACGGCCGTTACCAATCCGACGGTCAACTCGTACAAACGGCTCGTCCCAGGCTATGAAGCGCCTTGTTATGTCGCCTGGTCCGCCAGCAACCGCAGCCCGATGATCCGCGTCCCTGCATCGCGGGGACTCAGCACCCGCATCGAGGTGCGCAGTCCGGACCCGGCTGCCAATCCGTATCTGGCACTCGCCCTGATGCTGCGCGCAGGTCTCGACGGCATCGAGAAGAAGATGAAGCTGCCGGATCCGATCGACCGGAACATCTACATCATGACCGATGAGGAGAGACTGGAGGCGGGCATTCCGAGCTTGCCGGAGTCGCTGAAGGAAGCGATCGATGAGCTGCTGCAGGACGACATCATCTGTGACGCGATGGGCGATCACGCGCTGGCGCATTTCATCGAGCTGAAGGAGATCGAGTACGACATGTACCGCACGCAAGTCCATCAATGGGAACGCGATCAGTACATGACGCTGTATTGATCAGGATTCAGGCTTGGGCCTGACAAGGCCATCATATGATCCGCACGAGCTAGATTCGCTATAGTTCATCTATGGCGAATCTTTTTCTTTTCTATGGCAAGCAGAAAAAATCTGCTTACAGCCATCTTGACCGCCTCGGAAGGACCTCTAAGCAGAAAAAATCTGCTTACAGCCATCTTGACCGCCTCGGAAGGACCTGTAAGCAGATCAAATCTGCTTACAGCCGTCACGACCGCCTCGGAAGGACCTGTAAGCAGAAAAAATCTGCTTACAGCCGTCACGACCGCCTCGGAAGGACCCCTGTAAGCAGAAAAAATCTGCTTACAGCCGTCACGACCGCCTCGGAAGGACCTGTAAGCAGAAAAAGTCTGCTTACCGCCATCTTGACCGCCTCGGAAGGACCTGTAAGCAGAAAAAATCTGCTTACAGCCATCTTGACCGCCTCGGAAGGACCTGTAAGCAGAAAAAATCTGCTTACAGCCGTCACGACCGCCTCGGAAGGACCTGTAAGCAGAAAAAGTCTGCTTACCGCCATCTTGACCGCCTCGGAAGGACCTGTAAGCAGAAAAAATCTGCTTACAGCCGTCACGACCGCCTCGGAAGGACCTGTAAGCAGAAAAAGTCTGCTTACCGCCATCTTGACCGCCTCGGAATGATCTGTAAGCAGAAAAAATCTGCTTACAGCCGTCACGACCGCCTCGGAAGGATCTGAAAGCAGAAAAAGTCTGCTTACCGCCATCTTGACCGCCTCGGAAGGACCTGTAAGCAGAAAAAATCTGCTTACAGCCATCTTGACCGCCTCGGAAGGACCTGTAAGCAGAAAAAGTCTGCTTACAGTCGTCACGACCGCCTCGGAAGGACCTGTAAGCAGAAAAAATCTGCTTACAGCCGACTGGACTGCATCAGATCAACCCGATCGCTTTGATGATTTCAAAGCTGCAATCGGCATGACATCCTTTCCAGGCTCCGGTCATTTGCTACCACGTATAAACATCTTACATTTTTCAGTTGAATAAGAACATATATTCGTGTATATAATATCAATGAGAATATATGTTCGTATGAGGTTGATCGTCCAGAAGGGAGGCCAAGCTTATGGGTTACCGCCTGTATGTCGTAAGAACCGTTGAGATCATCTATATGGACAGGATGAGGAAGTGCTCGAAACGGAAGCTGACCGTACATCGCATCAAAGGGAATCTGCTGTTTGGCTATGATCATGAGAAGAGAGCATTCCGCACGTTCAGGGTGGATCAGATCCTGGCCCTTTTTCCCGTATCGGCCTGAAAATGCAGCCCCAGTCATAGCGGTCGAGGATACGCAAGACACGATAATATCGTGTCTCAGCGAAAAAAACCGATGTGGGATGTGGCTGAGAGACGATAAAATCGTGTCTCAGCCTACTTCCACCGCATATGAAAACCTCCCGTAGAATGGACGAACAGCCAATCGAACGGGAGGCGCTGGATGATATAAGATCAACAGACCGGACGCTGCAACGGGTTGCCTGACTCAATCGATCCGCGATACAAACCGATGACCTTGCCCGGGATCTTGACATCGCGCAGGCGAATCGGTTCCAGGGGGAATGCTCCGGCAGCATTCGGATGTGGTCGCTTCCTTAATAGATCTCGCGATACAGGCCGATGACCTTGCCCAGGATCTTGACATCACGCAGGCGAATCGGTTCCATGGCGGAATTCTCCGGCTGCAGGCGGATGTGGTCGCTCTCCTTGAAGAAGCGCTTGACAGTGGCTTCGTCATCTTCGGTCATGGCGACGACGATATCTCCGTTCGAAGCGGTGGACTGCTGGCGAACGATGACGTAGTCGCCGTCATGAATGCCAGCCTCGATCATGCTGTCTCCGACGACGCTGAGCATGAAGACGGTGTAATCGCCAACCATATGAGCGGGAAGAGGGAAGTAATCCTCGATGTTCTCCGTTGCCAGGATCGGTGTTCCGGCAGTGACCTTGCCGACCAGAGGCACGCGAGCGATCGCTTCCGGGAAGACGTTCATATCAACGGAGCCGTCGGTGATCTCGATGGCGCGAGGCTTCGTGGGGTCACGGCGGATGAGGCCCTTCTTCTCCAGACGGTCCAGATGGCCATGCACGGTCGAGCTTGAGGCGAGGCCTACAGCTTCGCCGATCTCTCTGACGGATGGAGGGTAGCCCTTCGTTCGCACTTCATTCTTGATAAAGTCAAGTATCGCCTGTTGTCTGTTCGACAGCTTGGACATTGCTCAGCTTCACTCCGTTTCCATAGTCTCTCCTAGGTAAATAATAACACAGAACCGGAGTTCGCACAAACATAAGTTCGAGTTTTTCTTGCTTCTGTCGCCATTTTTTGATCCGTGCTTCCGATCGCCCATTCCCATCTCCGAAAAAACACGAACATACTTTCGCAAAATGTATTGACACAAACGTTTGTTCGCAATAAGATAAAATCAGAACAAATGTTTGGGAGGTTGGCGATATGTCTGCATCTTATGCGTTGGGATACATCTCTTCGGAAGGGAACGGGAAGGTTATGGGCGTGAGGCGCAGTTTGCGAGCTGGCAGGCAGCCTTCGGTTCATAGTGCGAATCTCCGTTCGCAGACCCGCAAGCAACACCCCCTGAGCGTCAAGCTGTACGGACTGCTGTGGGTTGTGGCTGTCCTGATTCTGGTCTGGATGCTCGTCGATACCGTCAGCGCTTCTGCTTCACAGACATCCGAGGGAGGACACGGATCAACGCTCCCCTTGCAAGACGAGCCCCCTGTATCGATCGAACATCAGACCGCAGTTGAGAGGACGATCATCGTACAAGCCGGCGACACGCTGTGGACGATTGCCCGGGATCATAAACCTGAACAGATGAAGATAAGAGTCTATTTGGAACAGCTGAAGAGCGTCAACGGACTGGAGGGCAGCATCATCCATGAAGGCATGCAGCTGACGCTTCCCGAATAGATCCGTTTGCTTCGGAAGCCGGATAACAGCAAGAGGCGAACATACGTTTGTTCACCTCTCAACATACCATGAATCACTTACGATGAAACGGTTGTGTCAGGGTCAGAAGAGCTGCACAAGTCCGTACAGCGTATTGGCAGTTCCGTGTATGATCCAGCCAGGCAGGATCGAGCCCCCGGCTTTCCGTTCATTCACATACGCGATGATCAACGCCGGTATGATCGGATACACTGCAACGACGATACCGGTCAGCACATCGACCTGTCCCCAGGCCAACACCAGATGGATCAGTCCGAACAGGATGGCCTGAATCACCGTCGCGATCGTGAAACCAAGCTTCGACATCAGGCGCTTCAGCAGGAATCCTCTGAACACGATCTCCTCCGACAGCGAGGTCTGTATCCACGCGAAGAGGATGACGCTCGTGATCCCGGCCACACCCAGTCCTTCAAGCCTGGAATACGAGGTCGTCACTTCTTGAGTCATCCGCAACTGCAGCAATCCCGGCACCACGGTCACCACGAAGCCGGCCAGCACGAACAGAACAAGCACCTTCGGATGATCCGTCTGCGGCTTGACAAGTCCGAGCCATCTGAAGAAGCTGACTTTTTTCCTTGCTGTGACGAACCACCAGAGGAAGGGGATGAGGGAGAAAACCACGAGCTGCATGATGCTGCTTATGAGTTGATCGATCAACATAGTGCTAACCTCCGTTATATGGGATTTACAGACAACCTGGAAGGGTCCGCCATTTATGGTTCATCCTCGCTGCCGTCGGGATCATATTCAAGAATATCGCCGGGCTGGCAGTTCAACGCTTCACAGATCGCCACCAGAGTGGAGAAACGAATGGCGCTGATCTTGCCGGTCTTGATCTTGGAAAGATTGACATTCGATACGCCAACCTTCTCCGACAATTCCTTCAGGCTCATCTTCCGATCCGCCATCACTCTGTCCAAACGAAGAATTATCCTTCCCATATGTCCTCCCTCAATAAAATAATGTTTTCTCCGTTTTTCTCGCTTTTTCGCATGATTTCATCTTTGACATCCAAAGCCCCCTTGGATAGGATTTGACGAGGAGCGAATATTTGGGATCGACCTGTTGGCGGGAATAGAGGTGGTGGTCACCCCGCTTTTTAAAGCCGTATGGTCGCATATGGATCTCCACATGAACCCTTGTGGTTTACCCTCCCATATCTCCCTGGGTCG
>Ga0207747_1000949_pt1 | contig 24679 bp, 22 predicted proteins | sample HigsolmetaGSP11D_FD_184839 | JGI IMG/M metagenome (GOLD analysis project Ga0207747, IMG submission 184839) | High solid enriched microbial communities from the Joint BioEnergy Institute, USA - SP1-1-D (SPAdes) | ecosystem: Engineered > Bioreactor > SSF (Solid state fermentation) > Aerobic >...
GACGGCACCGGGCGGGCTGGCGCCCAACGCAGTGGTGAACCGGCCGCTCGGGCTGGTGGTGAATGCCATCCGCTCGACGCCGTTCATCATCCTGATGGTCGCGATCGTGCCCTTCACGCGGCTGATCGCCGGAACCTCCATTGGCACCACGGCTGCCATCGTGCCCCTGGCGCTTGCCGCCATCGCCTTTGTCGCGCGCCTGTTCGAGAATGCGCTTCGTGAGGTGGATCGCGGCGTCATCGAAGCCGCGCGCGCCATGGGTGCCACGCGCCTGCAGATCGTCTGGAAGGTGCTGGTGCCGGAGGCGCTGCCGGGTCTGGTTGCCGCTGTCACGGTCATGCTGGTCAGCCTGGTCGGCTACTCGGCCATGGCGGGGGCAGTGGGCGGTGGCGGCCTTGGCGATCTCGGCATCCGCTTCGGTTATCAGCGCTTCATGCCGGAGGTGATGGCGATCGTCGTCGTCATCCTGATCCTGTTCGTGCAGGGCCTGCAGTCGCTCGGCGACCGGCTGGTCCGGCGCCTGTCTCGCCGTTGAGGGAATATGACACCATGACTCTCACCCGCCGTGCCTCGCTCGGTGCCACCGTCGCCCTGCTGCTGCCCTGCGTCGCCCGGGCCCAGGGGGCGGAGATCGGTTCGGCCCAGCGTCCCGTCCGCGTCGGCGCCACCGCCGGCCCGCATTCGCAGGTCATGGAGAAGGTGCGGGAGATCGCCGCTCGGGACGGCCTGCACCTGCGTGTCATCGAATTCACCGACTACATCCAGCCGAACGCCGCGCTGGCTGCCGGGGATCTCGACGCCAACAGCTACCAGCATCTGCCCTTCCTGGAGCAGACGATTCGCGATCGCGGCTTCCCGCTGGTCGCCATCGGCAAGACCATGGTCTTCCCGATGGGCATCTACTCCCGCCGGCACAAGACGATCGAGGCCATCCCCCGGGGCGGCCGCATCGCCATCCCGAACGACCCGACCAATGGCGGTCGCGCGCTGGTGCTCTTCGCCTCCCATGGGGCGTTCAAGCTGAAGGAGGGAGCCGATTTCCGGGCGACGGTCGCGGATGTCGTCGAGAACCCGAAGCGGCTGCGCATCCTGGAACTGGAAGCGCCGCAGCTCCCCCGCGCGCTGGACGAGGTGGAGGCCGCGGCCATCAACACGAATTTCGCCGTCCCCGCGGGCTTGAACCCGGTGCGCGACGCGATCGTGATCGAGGACGCCGACAGCCCCTATGCCAACCTGATCGTCGTCCGCCGCGACAACGAGAACGCTCCCTGGGCGCGCCGCCTGGTCGCCGCCTATCAGACCGAGGAGGTCAAGGCCTTCGTGCGCGACACCTTCCAGGGCGCCGTAGTGCCTGCCTTCTGAATCCGAGGATCTGCTATGATCTCCCGTCGCGGCCTGCCGCGCACGGCCCGTGTGGTGCCGCTCATGGCTCGGCCGGTCTGCGCCTAGGGCGCCAGGCCCGGCACCGCCCAGCGGCGCCACCACCGCCATATCCCGGAACCACGTGCCGTCCTTCTACACGCACTCTCCATCCGGAGTGTCACTCCCACTCCGGCTCCTGCGCATAGCGGGCGAACAGGAAGGTCAGCCCCTCCGGGGGCGCGGTCTGGCCGGCGCGGGTGCGGTCGCGGCCCTCCAGCACGCGGCGGGGCCAGTCCACGCTGCGCTTACCCTCGCCCACCAGGACCAGGGTGCCCACCAGGTTGCGCACCTGATGGTGCAGGAAGCTGCGCGCCTCGGCCTGGATCACCACCTCCTCGCCGAGCCGGCTGACATCCAGCCGGTCGAGCGTGCGCAGCGCCGTCTTTGCCTGGCAGGCCGCGGCGCGGAAGGCGGAGAAGTCGTGCCTGCCGAGCAGCATTTGCGCTGCCTCATGCATAGCCGTCGCGTCCAGCCGGTGCTGGATGTGCCAGACCCGGCCGAGATCGAGCGCCGGGCGCGGGCGGCGGTTGAGGATCCGGTAGCGATAGCCGCGCTTCACCGCGGAGAAGCGCGCATTCCATCCCTCCGGCGCCCGCGCTGCTCGCAGCACGGAGACGGGGTGAGGCCTGGTGTGGAAGTTCAGCGCCTCCCGTACCCGCTCGGGCGGCAGATCCATCGCGAGTTCGATCTGCGCCACCTGCCCCTCGGCATGCACCCCGGCATCGGTGCGACCGGCTGCGACGGCGGTGGGCAGGACGCCGCCATTCAGCTTTGCCGCCGCCTCCTCCAGCACCTGCTGGACGGAGAGCCCGTTCTCCTGGCGCTGCCAGCCGACGAAGGGCGCGCCGTCATATTCCAGGGTCAGGGCGTAGAGCGGCATCACCCAAGCATCGTGCCCGGTGGCAGAGCGAAGCCGCGCAGGAATTCGGCGGCGGGCAGCGGCGCGCGGCCGGGGCGTTGCAGGCGGGTGAGGCGCAGCGCACCGCTGCCGCAGGCGATGGTGGCGGCGCCATCCAGCACCGTACCGGGCTGGCCGCTGCCTCCCACCGGTTCGGCGGCCAGCACGCGGATCTGCTCACCGTTATGCATGAAGAAGGTGCCGGGCCAGGGGTTCAGGGCGCGCACCCGGCGGTCCAGCGCCGCCGCATCCTGGTGCCAGTCCAGCCGTCCGTCCTCCTTGGCGAGTTTCGGGGCGTAGGTTGCGCCCTCCTCCGGCTGCGGCACCGGGGGCGGGTTCCGCTCCAGCGCCTCCAGCACCAGCCGGGCGCCGAGGGCGGAAAGCGCGTCGTGCAGCTCCGGCGTGGTGGTGCGCGGGCCGATGGGCACCTCGCCCTTCAGCAGCATGGGGCCGGTATCGAGCCCTTCCTCCATCTGCATGATGGTCACGCCGCTGACCGCATCGCCGGCCAGGATCGCCGCCTGGATCGGCGCCGCCCCGCGCCAGCGCGGCAGCAGCGAGGCATGGATGTTGAGGCAGCCGCGCCGCGGCGCCTCCAGCATCGGCTTCGGCAGGATCAGCCCATAGGCGGTGACCACCGCCGCATCCAGGTCGAGCGCCGCGAAGGCCGCGTGCTCCGCCGCATCCCGCCGCAGCCGCGCCGGCGTCCGCACCGGCAGGCCGAGTTCCAATGCCGTGCGATGCACCGGACAGGGCGTCTCCCGATGCCCGCGCCCTGCCGGCCTGGGTGGCTGGCAGTAGACCGCCGCGATCTCATGCCCCGCCGCATGCAGCGCCCTGAGTGCCGGCACCGCGAATTCCGGGCTGCCCATGAAGGCCAGCCGCAGCGGATGCGCCGTCCGGGTCACGCCCGCGCCTTCGCCTTCAGCTCCTTGGCCAGCTTGCGCAGGATCATGTTGCGCTTCAGCGGGCTCAGGTGATCCACGAACAGGATCCCGTCCAGGTGGTCGAGCTCATGCTGGATGCAGGCGGAGAGCAGCCCCTCCGCCTCGACCTCCTGCCTGGCGCCGGTCAGGTCGTGGAAGCGCACCTTCACCCGCGCGGGGCGCGTGACATCCGCATACTGGCCGGGCAGGGAGAGGCAGCCTTCCTCCCGTGTCGCCAGCTCCTGGCTGGCGGCGACGATCTCCGGATTCACCAGCACTATCGGCTCCCGCTTCTCGTCCCGCTGCAGGTCCACCACGGCCAGGCGCAGGTTGGAGCCGATCTGCGGCGCCGCCAGGCCGATGCCGGGGGCTTGGTACATTGTCTCCAGCATACGCGGAGCCAGCTTCCGCACCGCATCGGCATCGCCCGGGCCGACGGGGCGGCACTTGGCGCGCAGGCGCGGATCCGGGACCAGCAGGATGGGCAGGAGGGTATCGGTTTCGGACATGGTCTGGGGGAGGGGCCTCGATATGCGCCAGCGGCCTTGCCGGGCGGACCGGGGCACTGGGATCAGGCCGGCATGTAGTCCCCCCATCCCCCCCTTGCAACGCCCGCTCGGCCTGACAACATTCCCAGCGTGGCGGGGTGCTTCGGGCTCCGCCGCACGCTTCGCTCTCGTTGAGGAGGCCCATATGTCGCGTCCGTCGGTCTTCGGCTCCCCGCTTTTCCTGGGGTTCGACCACCTTGAGCAGATGCTCGACCGGGTGGCGAAAAGCGCCGACGGCTATCCCCCCTACAATATCGAGCAGATCGGCGAGGACCGGCTGCGCATCACCCTGGCCGTGGCGGGCTTCGCCATGGACGACCTGCAGATCACGCAGGAGGACAACCAGTTGGTGATCCGTGGCCGGCAGAAGGAGGATAACGAGGGTCGCGTCTTCCTGCATCGCGGCATCGCCGCGCGGCAGTTCCAGCGCGCCTTCGTCCTGGCCGAGGGTATCGAGGTGGAGGGGGCCTGGCTGGACAACGGGCTGCTGCATGTGGACCTGCGCCGGCCGCTGCCGGAGGTTCGGGTGAAGAAGATCGAAATCACCAGCAAGGGCAACGGGGCTGCGAGGCCGGTTGTCGAGGGGCGCGCCAACCGGGAGGAAACTCCCTGAACCGGGCGCCTGTTTTCATTGCATGGGCCAGCAGGCCATGCGGGAAGGAGATGAGTGATGAACGGCAATGACTTCCCGAAAGGGATGCCGGAGGCATCGGCTTCCCTGAAGCAGATTTCCATCGCCGACTGGGCTCGGTTTGGGGTCGAGGAGATCGCCTATATCCGCCCGGTCGTGGTCAATGGCGTCAGGGCGATGGCGATCCATGCCGCGGACGGCACCCCGATCGGCGCCGCCCCCAGCGCCGAACTGGCGATGGCCGCCATCCGGCAGCATGAGATGGAGCCAGCGCTGGTGCATTGAGGCATCCGAGCACGATCGGCAGGATTGTGCCTTCGGAGGTGGTCCTCAACCCTGAGTGACAAATCATGGCGCTTCTAATATGAAGCGTCATGCCTGCCGCGCGTGTGATCCATGAAGATGACGAAGTCCGGGTGATCCATTGCCCCGGAAACTCGGACTTCACCCTCGTCACCTTCGGCGCCCTGGCTCACCGCCCGAATGGGATGGAATTCTGGGGCAGCGAGGAGGCCCGGAAGCTCGGCCTTGATGCCGTGGGCTTCATGCCGAAGCGCGAGAACTGGTATCCGGCAGCGGCCATGGCGCGCAGTGCGCCCGCCGTGCGCGCTGTGCTCAGGCCGCGGGCGGTCGGCTACGGCTTCAGCATGGGCGGCTATGGCGCGTTGAAGTATGGGCGACTTCTCGGTCTCAGCCATACACTCGCCGTATCGCCACAGGCAACGATCGACCCGCACGACATTCCAGAGGAGCCGCGCTACCACTGCTTCTTCAAGCCCGAATTGCATGCCGGCATGCGGATCGGGGCCGCGGATCTCGCAGCCTTCTCCGTCGTCGTCGCCGATCCTCAGCATGCGCCCGACCATCTGCATGCGGAATTGGTCACGGCTGCCGGCGCGGCGTGCCGCATTTCAACGCCCTGCATGGGCCATGCCGCAATCTGGATACTCGCCTCCACTGAGGCATTGCGAGGCGCGCTCGGGTTTGTGCTGGCCAGCGATGCCGTGGGCTTACGCCAATTCATTCGTGCCCGGCGGCATGTTTCGAAATTCTGGCATAGTTTCGTCGGCCAATTCGTGCTGGGCCGAGGCCGGGAGGCAATGGCCGAACGGCTGTTCGAACGGGCCGTGCAACTCGGCCTGGCTCCGGCCGCGCTCTTGCCGAACCGGGCAGCCGGATTGGAGGAACAGGTCGGGTGGCTCTGCCGCCACAAGCGCGTGGCTGAGGCGACGGCCTTGGCAACTGGCCGGGCGGCAGCGGCGCAGAGGAATCCGGACGCGGTCATCCGCCTTGGCCAAGTGCTGCTCGCGCAGGAAAGTTTTGAAGGGGCGGCTGCCTTGTTTGGCCAGGCGCTCGCGATGGGTGGCTGCGCGCCGGCCGCCCGTCTTGGCCTGGTTCACAGCCTGATAAGGCTCGACCGGCGTGCCGAGGCGCTGGAGGCCTGCCGCCAGGCCGTGGCAACCCTTCCCAGTCATCCGCAGCTGGCGCTGGTCCTGGCGCAGTTGCTCCATACGGATGGCGACTGGGCCGGTGCCGAGGCGGCCTACCGCGCCTCCGCCCAGGTTGCCGGTGACGATCTCGCTGCGGAGGGCAGGGCGCTGTTCGGCCTGAGCCATGTTCTCGCCAAGCGGGGAGAGATGCAGGAGGCCCTGGATGTCGCCCGAGAAGCCGTCCTGCGGCTGCCTGGATTGCAGCCGGCCATGGATTGGTTGGCTCTGCTTGAGCAGCGGCTTCGGGCGGAACCCATGCCCGCCTAGGATGCGATGGCCTGATCGCGACTGAAGCGATCCCGGGGCGGGACGGTGCGCCCCGGGAAGAATGGCGAAAGGTATGAAGCCGGTCTGCAAGCCTCCCGAGCCGGGGCGGAGGCCCCGGCCCGGACCTGGCGCTCAATGGCCTGAGGGCGCGTCGATCCAGCCGATGCAGCCATCCGGCCGCCGATAGACGACGTTCAGTGTGCCCGACCCAGTGTTGCGGAACATCAGCACCGGGACCTGGGTGAGGTCGAGGCGCATCACCGCCTCCCCTACTGTCAACCGGTCGATCTCGGTCGGCTGCTCGGCCACGATGACGGTATGGTCAACCCGGGCGCCGTTGAGCTCCGTCTGCTGGCTTTCCTCCTCGGCCTCCTCCTCTGGTCGCAATACGTATTGCGTGGCGGTCTCCGCCTGCTCGAGCCGTGTTTCGGCCAGGCGCCGCGCGTGATCGTTCACGCGGCGGCGATAACGGCGCAGGCGCTTGGCCACATGCTCAGCCGCCACCTCGAAGGCACGGTGCGCATCGGGGCCCTCGCCCTCGCCCCGCATGAACAGGTTGCGGCCGGCCTTGAGGTTGATGTCGCAGGCAAAGAACGCGCGATCGCGCCGGAAGGTTACGTTCGCTTCCACGGCATGGTCGAAATACTTGCGCGCAATGTTGTTGAGGCCTTCCCGGACATGCGTCTTCAGCGCCTCTCCGGTCTCGACCTGCTTGCCCGCGACGGTGATGTGCATAAGGACAGACCCTCCTTTCCATCCCAGGGAAGGGCCGCCCGGATGAATGGCGGGTGGCCCCGCCGGCTAAGCGCCGCGGGGCTCCTGGGTTTCAGGCCGGGACGGCCTTTTCCCGCTTGCGCTGCACGGAAGATGGGATGCGCAGCGACTCCCGGTATTTGGCCACGGTCCGCCGGGCGATGTCCACGCCTTCCTGGCGCAACCGATCAACGATCGCATCGTCGGAAAGGACCGCCTCCGGGTCCTCCGTCTCGATCAAAAAACGTATACGATGACGCACCGCCTCTGCGCTGTGGCTCTCGCCGCCGATGCCGGGGATGGCGGTGGTGAAAAAATACTTCAATTCGAAAATTCCGCGTGGCGTTGCCAAGTATTTGTTCGCGGTCACCCGGCTGACGGTACTTTCGTGCATCTGCACCGCCTCGGCAATCTCGCGCAGGATCAGCGGGCGCAGATGCTCAATGCCGTGGCGGAAGAAGCCGTCCTGATGGCGGACGATCTCGGTGGCGACCTTCAGGATGGTAGCGGCGCGCTGTTCCAGGCTCCTCACCAGCCAATTGGCGCTTTGCAGCCGCTCCGCCAGGAAGGCCCGCTCCTCACGGCTGTGCGCGCCAAGCATGGCGCGGGCATGGAAGCCGCGATTGACCAGCACCCGGGGCAGGGTTTCCGGGTTCAATTCCAGCAACCAGCCGCCATCCGGGCCGCGGCGCATCAGCACATCCGGCACCACCGCCGGCGCCGGCGCCGCATCGAAACCAGCGCCGGGTTTCGGATCCAGCCGCCGCAGTTCGGCGATCATCTCGGCCAGGTCCTCGGCATCCACGCCGCAAACCCGCATCAGCGCCGCCCGGTCCCGCCGCGCCAGCAGGTCCAGATTGTCGAGCAGCGCCTGCATTGCCGGATCCAGCCGGTTGCGCTCCGCCAGTTGCACCGCCAGGCATTCGCGCAGGTCGCGGCAGAACATGCCGGTGGGGTCGAAGCGCTGCATCCGCGCGCGTACCGCGGCGACGCGCTCAACCTCGCAGCCAAGGGCCTTGGCCAGGGCTTCGTCGCAAACCGCCAGCCGCCCGGCCGGGTCCACCAGTGCCAGAAGCTGAGCCGCGACCAGCCGGTCCTTCGGGTCGGAAAAGGTCAGGCGGATCTGCTCTCCCAGATGCTCACGCAGGCTGCGGCCCCCCGCCGCCAAATCCTCGATGCTGGAGAGGTCTTCGCTGAAATCGGCGCGGCCGCCGCGCCCATAGGGCAACTCATGACCACCATCTGTATCGTATACATTATCCCATTCTGCATCCAGCGGCGCCGCCCCCTCGGCCGGCAAGGAATCGGACGCCGCGGCAGTATGGCTGTCGGGGCACTCTGGCAGCGTCGGCAGCGGATCGGCGCGCGGGCCGTCATCCGGGCCGGGCAGGGAGCGCTCGTCGCGCTCCAGCAGCGGGTTGCGCTCCAGCTCCTCCTCGACGAAGGCCGCCACTTCCAGGTTGCTCGCCTGCAGCAGCTTGATGGCCTGCCGCAATTGCGGCGTCATCACCAGCGATTGTGACTGCCGCAGATCGAGGCGAGGACCGAGCAGCATGGCGCCTAGAGGCTGAACCTCTCGCCGAGATAGACGCGGCGCACGCCCTCGTGCGCCACGATGTCGCGGGGCGAGCCTTCCATGAGCACCTGGCCGTCATGCAGGATATAGGCGCGGTCGATGATCTCCAGCGTCTCCCGCACATTGTGCTCGGTGATCAGCACACCAATGCCTCTGTCCTTCAGATGCTTGACCAGGTCACGGATCTCTCCCACCGCGATCGGGTCGATGCCGGCCAGAGGTTCGTCCAAAAGGATGTAGGAAGGGTGAGTGGCCAGCGCCCGCGCGATCTCGCAGCGCCGCCGCTCGCCGCCGGACAGCGCCAGGGCCGGCGCCCGTCTTAGATGCGCGATGCCGAATTCCGCCAGCAGCGCGTCCAGCATCTGCTCCCGCCGGTCGCGCACCGGCTCCACCACCTCCAGCGCCGCGCGGATGTTGTCCTCGACGGACAGGCCGCGGAAGATCGAGGCCTCCTGCGGCAGGTAGCCGAGGCCAAGCCGGGCGCGGCGGTACATGGGCAGATGCGTCACGTCATGCCCGTCCAGCACCACCTGCCCCTCATCCGGCTGCACAAGCCCGGTGATCATGTAGAAGGTGGTAGTCTTGCCGGCGCCGTTGGGGCCGAGCAGCCCCACCGCCTCGCCGCGCTTCAGGCTGATGGAGACATTCCGCACCACCGGCCGCTTGCGGTAGCGCTTGCCGAGGCCGAAGGCATAAAGCCCGCCCTCTCCGGGCAGGGCGCGCAGCGGCGCGGGGGAGCGGGCGAGCGAACTCTCCTTGCTCATCGGCTGCGCCCCTCCGGAGGCGTGGCGCCGGACTGCGCCGGCCGACTTTCCCGCTGGGCGCCCTGCTGCTCTTCCTGGTTCGGCACGATCAGCCCCTGCACTCGCACGCCCGGGGCGGAGACGAGCCGCGCCACGCCGGTTCGCATGTTCACGATAGCCTCCCGGCCGTTGAGCTGGTTCTCGCCGCGCGTAATCCGCACATTGCCGAGCAGCCGCGCCATGCCGGTGGAGGGGCTGTACACGCCGCGGTCGCCGCGCACCACATCGGTCGCGGTGCGGATCTCGATGTTGCCGAATGCCTCAACACGGTCGATCCGGCCGGCGCCGGGCGCCTCCTGTCCGCCGCTGCCTGCGGCGGCGGTCCGGGCCGCCGGCTGCTCGCCGGGACCCTCCAGGAAATAGGCGACGAGCGTATCCGCGGCGATGCGGCGGTTCTCCGGTGTATCCACCACCGTGGCTTTGCCCCGCGCCACTGCCATGCGGCGCAGCGACCAGTATTCCAGGCTGTCGCGGGCGCTGATGACCTGCTGCGGCGTGGTCAGCGACAGGTCCCGCCCGGTCAGCACCAGCACCGCCTGATCCACGTCATAGACCGCGCGATCGCCGCGGGCGACATCCGTGGGCGTGCTGATCTTCACATGCCCCTCGGCCTCCAGCCGCCAGATCTCGCTGCTGCCGCCGATGGCGGCCTCGGCCTGCGGCGGCGGGGTAGGGCGGGGCGCCGCCTGCGCCTGCTTGGCGGAGGGGCGGTAGCGGGCCAGCAGCCGGTCGGCTTCCACGGTGACATTGCCGCGGATGGCACGGGCATTGCCCCGGGCGATCACTACCTGCTCCGCCTGGCGCCATTCGATGCCGTCGGTCGCAGTGACATCCACCGGCCCACCCTGGGACAGGTCAATCCCCTGGGCCTGCGCAACCCCGGCAAACCAGAGCGTCAGGGCGGCGGCGAGGGCAAGACGCCTCATTACCGGCCCCCTTCCAGCACGACATGCGCCCGGCCGGTGAAGACCACCACGGCGCCGCGATCGGTCAGGCGGAAGCCCTCGGAGGTCAGGGTGCCGAAGGGCCCCTGCGCCGCCACCGGCTGGTCGCCGCTGGCAGTGCCATTGTCGATCTCCACCGCCGCCTGCTGGGTCAGCATCATCGTGCCGTTGTCGTGGTAGATCGTCACGTCGCCCGACAGGTCGAGATGGCTGCGTGGCTTGTCGTAGCGGCCGGCACGGGCGCGGAGGAACACCCAGGACCCGTCGGTCAGCAGGATGTCGGCGCGCGGCTCCTCCAGGTCCAGGATCTCCTCGCCGCCGAGCTGCTGTGCCTCCTTGGCCGTGACGGTATAGGGGCGGTTCAGGTCGTCTATACCCTGGTAGCGCGGATTCACCACCCGCAGCGCCTCCGCCCGCGGCTCGATGTTGCGGCGGAAACTGACGCGGGAGCGGTCCTCGTTCCCCTCGATCTCCGGCCAGAACATCACCACCCCGAGCAGTCCCAGGGCCAGGACGAAGAGAAGCCGCTTGCCCCAGCGCACCATGAAGCGCCGCCGGGCCAACTGTCCGGAGGTCAGCCCCCGGCGCTGACGGGAGGGCGGCGGCATGTGGCGGGCGGGCGGGACCATGCTGCGTGCCGGCGGCCCGGCGGGAGGGGCGCTGTCCGGCATCCCCGGGCTCATGCCACGCCTGCGCGCAGCAAGTCGTGCACATGCAGGATGCCGACCGGCGCGCCGGCCTCATCCACCACGAAAAGCGCGGTGATGCTGCGCTCGTTCATCATCCGCAGCGCCTCCGCGGCCAGGGCGTCGGGGCCGATGCTGCGGGGCGAGCGGGTCATCACCTCCCCCGTGGTGCGGGAGAGCAGGCTGGATTGCGGCGCGGCGCGGCCCGGCTCCAGCGCCCGGCGCAGGTCGCCATCGGTGATGATGCCGATGAGGCGCCCGTTCTCGACGATGCCGAGGCAGCCGAAGCGCTTGGCGGTCATCGCCACCAGCGCCGCATCCATGCGGAGATCGGGCGGCGCCAGCGGCATCTCCTCCCCGCCATGCATCAGGTCCCGCACGCGGGAGAGCTTGGCGCCCAGCTTGCCGCCGGGATGGAAGATGCGGAAATCCGCGGCGCTGAAGCCACGGCGGGTCAGCAGCGCCACCGCCAGTGCATCGCCCAGCGCAAGCTGCATCGTGGTGCTGGTGGTCGGCGCCAGGCCCATCGGGCAGGCTTCCGGCGCTGGCGGCAGCAGCAGCGTGACATCCGCGGCGCGGGCCAGGGCGCTGTCCGCCCGGCCGGTGATGGCGACCAGCGGCAGGCCGAAGCGGCGGGCATGAGCGACCAGGTCGGCCAGCTCCGGCGTCTCACCGGAATTGGACAAGGCCAGCACCGCGTCGCCCGGCACGATCATGCCCAGGTCGCCGTGGCTGGCCTCGGCCGGATGCACATAGAGCGCCGGGGTGCCGGTGGAGGCGAGGGTCGCGGCGATCTTGCGCGCCACATGGCCGGACTTGCCCATGCCGGTGACGACCACGCGCCCGGTCGCGCCGGCGAGCAGCGATACGGCCCGGCCGAAACTGGCATCGAGCGCGGCGCCGAGTTGCGCGATCCCATCCGCTTCCTGCGCCAGGACGCGGCGGGCGGCGGCGAGATCGGCATCCGTCTCGGAGCCGGTCAGGGGCAAGGGATGGTCCACGGCCGGATGTATGGTCTTGCGTGGTTCGAGGGTCAACGCCCTCTCCCGCCCCCCGGAACAAGAATCGTGCCAGAATTCGCTGGGCTCCGGGCCCAATCAGTGAGCGAGGATGTCGGGCTCCTCATAGCCCAACAGATCGAGTTCCCCTCGCGCGGGCAGGAAGCGGAAGCAGGCCTCGGCCAGAGCCATGCGGCCCTCCCGGCGCAGCAGCGCCTCCAGCTTCGCCCAGATCGCGTGCAGGTAGAGGACGTCCGAGGCGGCGTAGGCGAGCTGCTCGGCCGAGAGTTCCAATGCGCCCCAGTCGGAGGACTGCTGCTGCTTGGAGATCTCCACCCCCAGCAGATCCTTGCACAGATCCTTCAGCCCGTGCCGGTCGGTGAAGGTGCGCACCAGCTTGGACGCCACCTTGGTGCAGATCACCGGTGCGACGGTGACGCCGAGGTGCAGGCGCAGCGCCGCACAGTCGAAGCGGGCGAAGTGGAACAGCTTGGTGACGGCCGGATCGGTCAGCAGACGCTTCAGATTGGGGCAGTCTGTGCCGCGGCCGCCGAGCGATTCCGGAATGATCTGCACCAGATGCGCATCGCCGTCCCCGGCCGAGAGCTGCACCAGGCAAAGCCGGTCCCGGTGCGGGTTGAGGCCCATGGTCTCGGTATCGATCGCGACCATGGACCCGAAGGAGAGCCCATCGGGAAGGTCATTGCGGTGCAGACGAATCACGGCAGGGGTCCCTTTCGCAGGGGAGCGGGCGAAGATCACCGTACCCACGGAAACCCGCTGCTTTCCCCCTATGCTGCGGGGAGTGGTGCCCAGGAAAGGACTCGAACCTTCACGGCCTCGCGGCCACAGGTACCTGAAACCTGCGCGTCTACCAATTCCGCCACCTGGGCATCGGTTGCGGCACCGGCGCCGAAGCGGGGCGCCGTGAGGCGGCGCTATTAGAGGTGCGGCCGGCGGGCGTCAAGCGGGCGCCGCGCTGTTTCGCAACATCGGCTTGGCGCCGTCCCTCGGCTTCCATATGGTCCGCCCCCGGCCTGGATTGGAGCCTTAGAGGATGCGCGGAAGCACGGTACGAAAAGTTGCCACGGTATTCGGGGGGTCGGGCTTCATTGGCCGATACGTGGTGCAGCGGCTGGCGCACCAGGACTACATCGTGCGGGTCGCCGTCACCGATCCGGGCGGGGCGCGATTCCTGCAGACCCAGGGGCGGGTCGCGCAAATCGTACCGCTGGCGGCGAATGTGACGGATGAGGGCGCGGTTGCCCGGGCCGTGGCCGGTGCCGACCTCGTGGTGAACCTGGTCGGCATCCTGCATGAACGCCGCAAGGGCGACTTCCAGCGCCTGATGGCGGAAGGGGCCGGCCGCGTTGCCCGCCTTGCCGCCGCTGCGGAGGTGGAGCGGCTGGTCCATATCTCCGCCATCGGGGCGGATCCGCAGAGCCCCAGCGCCTATGGCCGCGCCAAGGCGGAAGGCGAGCAGGCGGTGCGTGCCGCCTTCCCGCAGGCCACCATCCTGCGCCCCTCCATCGTCTTTGGGCAGGAGGACCAGTTCTTCAACCGCTTCGGCCGGCTGGCGCGGCTGCTGCCGTTCATGCCGGTGATCGCCGGCAACACCCGGATGCAGCCGGTCTATGTCGGCGACGTCGCCGATGCGGTCCTTGCCGCCGCGGAACGGGAGGATGCCCAGGGCCGGACCTATGAGCTCGGCGGACCGCAGGTGCTGAGCTTCCGGGAACTGCTGCGCTTCGTCCTAACGGCCACCGGACAGCGCAAGCCGCTGGTGGATGTCCCGGTCGGGCTGGCGCGGCTGCAGGCCGCCCTCTCGGAATTCCTGCCCAGCCCGCCGCTGACCCGGGACCAATTGCTGATGCTGGAGCGGGACAATGTGGTGGCGGAGGGTGCTCTGGGCCTGCCCGACCTTGGCATCCAGCCCAAGGCGCTGGAGGCGGTGGTGCCAGCCTACCTCGCGCGCTTCCGCCCGGGCGGCGGCCGCCGGCCTCGGCTGGCAGCCTGAAAGGTCCAAAACGGACCTATATAGACGGTCACGCCAGCGGCTTCCCCGGAGCCACCGGGGTCCTGGGCGGTAATTGGTCAGAATAGGTGACCTGACGGCGAAAAAAGACTGGCCATGGGCGGCACGGCGCCTTATTGCTGCGCAGCAAGCAAGGCTGCGACGATAACGGGGCCGTGCCGGGCCTGATCCCGGCGCGGCCCGACCCGGCGCGGCCCATCGAGATATTTCGGGGACCGCCGCCATGGCCGAACGCATGCTGCAATTCGTGCGCCTGTCCCAGGCCCAGCCGGAGAAGCGCGACATCGCCGAACGGCGCAGCGATTTCGGCGAGATCTACAAGGAATTCGCCCAGGAGGCCGCGGCGAAGCAGGCCAGCCGCTGCAGCCAGTGCGGCGTGCCCTTCTGCTCGATCCACTGCCCGGTCCACAACAACATCCCGGACTGGCTGAAGCTGACCGCGGAAGGCCGGCTGGAGGAAGCCTACGAAGTCTCCTCCGCCACCAACACCTTCCCCGAGATCTGCGGCCGCATCTGCCCGCAGGACCGGCTCTGCGAAGGCAATTGCGTCATCGAGAAGGGCTTCGAGTCCGTCACCATCGGCGCGGTCGAGAAATTCATCACCGACACCGCCTGGGAGCGCGGCTGGGTGAAGCCGCCCAAGCCCCGCACCGAACTGCCCTGGAGCGTCGGCATCATCGGCGCCGGCCCGGCCGGGCTGGCCGCGGCGGAGCGACTGCGCAGCCGCGGCTACCAGGTGCATGTCTATGACCGCTACGACCGTGTCGGCGGCCTGATGATCTACGGCATCCCCAACTTCAAGCTGGAGAAGGAGGTGGTGCTGCGCCGCTGGAAGCAGTTTGAGGAAGGCGGGATCCAATTCCACCTGAACTGCGCCGTCGGCCAGGATGTCACCATCGCCGAGCTGCGGGAGCGGCATGACGCCGTCCTCATCGCCACCGGCGTCTACAAGGCGCGTGACATCGCCTGCCCCGGCGTGGGCCTGCCGGGGATCGTGCCGGCGCTGGACTACCTGATTGCCTCCAACCGGCAGAATCTCGGCGATCCGTTGCCGGAAAGCGCATCCGGTGAGCTGAATGCCAGGGGCAGGGACGTGGTCGTGATCGGCGGCGGCGACACCGCCATGGACTGCGTGCGCACCGCGGTGCGGCAGGGGGCGAAGTCCGTCACCTGCCTCTATCGCCGCGACAAGGCGAACATGCCGGGCTCCATGCGCGAGGTGAAGAACGCGGAGGAGGAGGGCGTGACCTTCGCCTGGCTCGCCGCGCCGGAAGCCTTCCTGGGCGATAGCCGCGTGGCCGGGGTGCGCGCCCTGCGGATGCATCTCGGCCTGCCGGATTCCAGCGGCCGCCAGCAGGTGATGCCGATCGAGGGCAGCGACTACGTCCAGCCCTGCGACCTCGTCATCAAGGCGCTGGGCTTCGACCCGGAGGACCTGCCGGCGATGTTCAACGAGCCGGAGCTGGCGGTGACGCGCTGGGGCACGCTGAAGGTGGACCACCGCACCATGATGACCAGCCTGCCCGGCGTCTTTGCCGGCGGCGACATCGTGCGCGGCGCCTCCCTGGTGGTCTGGGCGATCCGCGATGGCCGCGACGCGGCGGACCGGATCGACCGCTATGTGCGGCAACAGGCCGGCCAGACGCTGGCCATGGCGGCGGAGTGACGATGATGGACGGCATGATCGAGAATGGCGCCGCTTTCGCCGCGGCCTACCGCAACAACGCAGAGCGCCTGGCCAAGGCGGCGCATATCGACCTGACCGAGCACGATGCCTGCGGCGTCGGCCTGGTCGCGGCGCTGGACGGCAAGCCGCGGCGGGAGGTGGTGCAGGCCGGCATCGACGCGCTGAAGGCGGTGTGGCACCGCGGCGCCGTGGATGCGGACGGCAAGACCGGCGACGGCGCCGGCATCCATATCGAGATCCCGCAGGACTTCTTCGCCGAGGTCGTGCAGCGCGGCGGCGACCGGCTGCGCCCGGGCCGCATCGCGGTGGGCATGGTCTTCCTGCCCAAGAGCGATCTCGGTGCGCAGGAGCGCTGCCGGCAGATCGTGGAGACCGAGATCCTCTCCGCCGGCTACGCCATCTATTCCTGGCGCCAGGTGCCGATCAACACCGCCTGCATCGGCGAGAAGGCGAACGCCACCCGCCCGGAGATCGAGCAAATCCTGATCTACGACCCGGAGCAGCGCGAGGAGTCGATCGTCGAGCGCGACCTCTACGTCATCCGCCGCCGGATCGAGAAGCAGGCCATCGCGGCGCAGATCCCGGAACTCTATTTGTGCTCGCTCTCCTGCCGCTCGGTCATCTACAAGGGGATGTTCCTGGCGGAGCACCTGACGGAATTCTACCCGGACCTGCTGGACCAGCGCTTCGTCTCCCGTTTCGCGATCTATCACCAGCGCTATTCCACCAACACCTTCCCGACCTGGCGGCTGGCGCAGCCCTTCCGGATGATCGCCCATAACGGCGAGATCAACACCGTCTCGGGCAACATCAACTGGATGAAGAGCCACGAGACGCGGCTCTCCCATCCGCTGCTCGATCCCTATCTGGACGACATCAAGCCGGTGATCCAGGCCGGCGGCTCCGACACCGCCACGCTCGACAACGTCTTCGAGCTGCTGGTGCGCGGCGGCCGCGACGCGCCCATGGCCAAGGCCATGCTGATTCCGGAAAGCATCGGCAACAACGCCACGATGCCGCAGGCGCATCGCGACCTCTTTCTCTACTGCAACGCGGTGATGGAGCCCTGGGACGGGCCGGCGGCGATCGTGGCCACCGATGGCCGCTGGATGATCGCCGGCATGGACCGCAACGGGCTACGCCCGATGCGCTACACCATCACCGATGGCGGGCTACTGATCGTCGGCTCCGAGACCGGCATGGTGAAGCTGTCCGAGGAGCGGATCGTGGCCAAGGGCCGGGTCGGCCCCGGCCAGTGCATCGGCGTGGATCTCGCCGAAGGCCGCTTCTACAAGGACCGCGAGCTGAAGGACATGCTCGCCACCCGCCATCCCTTCGGCGAATGGGTGCAGCGCACCACCCGCATCGACGGCATCGTGAAGGCCGATTCCGGGGAGCCGGAACTGTTCCACGGCGAGGAGCTGCGCCGCCGCCAGCTCGCCGTCGGCTACACGTTGGAGGAGCTGGAGATGATCCTCCACCCCATGGTGGAGGATGCAAACGAGCCCGTGGGCAGCATGGGCGACGACACGCCCATCGCCGTGCTGTCGCAGCAGTATCGCGGCCTGCACCACTATTTCCGCCAGACCTTCAGCCAGGTCACCAACCCGCCGATCGATTCCCTGCGCGAGACGCGGGTGATGACGCTGAAGACCCGGCTCGGCAATCTCGGCAATATCCTGGACGAGCACCCGAGCCAGTGCGACATGCTCATGCTCGACAGCCCGGTGCTGTCGAACGCCGAATTCGCCGCCATGCGCGCCTATATGGGTGCTAGCGCCTGCGAGGTGGACTGCACCTTCCCGGTGGCGGAGGGCGAGGCGGGCCTGCGCCGCGCCATCGACCGCATCCGACGGGAGGCGGAGGAAGGCGTCCGCAGCGGCTGCGCCCACGTCATCCTGACCGATGAGAACCAGGGGCCGGAACGCGCCGCCATCCCGATGATCCTGGCGGTCGGTGCGGTGCACACCCATCTGGTGAAGAACAGCCTGCGCACCTTCACCAGCCTGAACGTCCGCGTCGCCGAATGCCTGGACGTGCACTACTTCGCCGTGCTGATCGGTGCCGGCGCCACCACGGTCAACGCCTATCTGGCGCAGGAGAGCATCGCCGACCGGCACCGCCGCGGCCTGTTCGGCGATCTCTCGCTGAAGGAATGCGTCGCCCGCTACAAGAAGGCGGTGGACAAGGGGCTGCTGAAGGTGATGTCCAAGATGGGCATCTCTGTCATCAGTTCCTACCGTGGCAGCATGATCTTCGAGGCCATCGGCCTCTCCCGCGCCCTGGTGAACGAGTTCTTCCCTGGCATGCCGAGCCGCATCTCCGGCATCGGCCTGTCCGGCATCGCGCGGCGTGTGCTCGCGCTGCACCGCACCGCCTGGGATGCGGATGTCGTCACCCTTCCGGTCGGCGGCCTCTACAAGCTGCGCAAGCGGAGCGAGACGCACGGCTTCGAGGGCAGCCTGATCCACACCCTGCAGAGGGCGGTGGAGACCGACAGCTACACCACCTTCAAGAAGTACTCGGAAGGCGTGCGGCGGCTGCCGCCGGTGGCGCTGCGCGACCTGCTCGACTTCCGCACCGAGGGGCGGACGCCGGTCCCGCTGGAGGAGGTGGAGAGCATCACCGAGATCCGCAAGCGCCTGGTTGCCCCCGGCATCTCCCTCGGCGCCCTCAGCCCGGAGGCGCATGAGACGCTCTCCATCGCCATGAACCGCATCGGTGCCAAGTCCGACAGCGGCGAGGGTGGCGAGGACCCGGCGCGGGCGAAGCCGCGGCCGAACGGTGACAACGCCAACAGCGCCATCAAGCAGATCGCTTCCGGCCGCTTCGGCGTTACCGCCGAATACCTGAACAACTGCCGCGAGATCGAGATCAAGGTCGCACAGGGCGCCAAGCCCGGCGAGGGTGGCCAGCTCCCCGGCTTCAAGGTCACGGGGCTGATCGCGAAGCTGCGTCACTCCACCCCCGGCGTGACGCTGATCTCGCCGCCGCCGCATCACGACATCTACTCGATCGAGGATCTGGCGCAGCTCATCTACGACCTGAAGCAGATCAATCCGGACGCGACGGTCTGCGTGAAGCTGGTCAGCCGCTCCGGCATCGGCACCATCGCGGCCGGCGTGGCCAAGGCGAAGGCGGATGCGATCCTGGTCTCCGGCCATTCCGGCGGCACCGGCGCCAGCCCGCAGTCCAGCATCAAATATGCCGGCCTGCCCTGGGAGATGGGCCTGTCCGAGACCCATCAGGTGCTGCTGCTGAACCGGCTGCGGCATCGGGTCAAGCTGCGCACCGATGGCGGCATCAAGACCGGCCGCGACGTGGTGATCGCCGCCATGCTCGGCGCCGAGGAATTCGGCATCGGCACGGCCTCGCTTATCGCCATGGGCTGCATCATGGTCCGGCAGTGCCACAGCAACACCTGCCCGGTCGGCGTCTGCACCCAGGACGAGAAGCTCCGGCAGAAATTCAATGGCAGCCCGGAGAAGGTCATCAACCTGTTCAGCTTCGTGGCGGAGGAGGTGCGGGAGATCCTAGCCTCCCTCGGCTTCCGCCGGCTGGAAGAGGTGATCGGCCGCACTGACCTGCTGAAGCAGGTCAGCCGCGGCTCGGAGGATCTGGACGACCTCGACCTCAACCCGCTGCTGGTGCAGGCCGATGCCGGCGGGCACCCGCCCTATTGCACCCTGAAGGGCCGCAACGAGGTGCCGGAGACGCTGGACGCCGACATGATCCGCGACGCCGCGGCGCTGTTCGAGCGCGGCGAGAAGATGCAGCTCCAGTACAATATCCGGAACACGCATCGCGCGATCGGCACCAAGGTGTCCTCCCGCATCGTGCGGCAGTTCGGGATGGAGGGGCTGCAACCCGGCCATCTGAAGGTCCGTCTGCGCGGCAGCGCCGGCCAGTCGCTCGGCGCCTTCGCGGTGCGCGGGCTGAAGCTGGAAGTTTTCGGGGATGCCAACGATTATGTTGGCAAGGGCCTCTCCGGTGGCAGCATCGTGGTCCGCCCGGCACCCTCCTCCAACCTGGTCTGGAGCGAGAACACCATCATCGGCAACACGGTGCTCTACGGCGCGACCTCCGGCGAGCTGTTCGCCGGCGGCCAGGCCGGTGAGCGCTTCGCGGTCCGCAACAGCGGCGCGATCGCCGTGGTGGAAGGCTGCGGCGCCAATGGCTGTGAGTACATGACCGGCGGCACGGTGGTCATCCTCGGGCCGGTGGGTGACAATTTCGGCGCCGGCTTCACCGGCGGCATGGCCTTCCTCTACGACCCGGACGAGACCTTCGAGCTGCGCGTCAACCCCGACACGCTCCTCTGGTCCCGCCTGGCCTCGGCCCATTGGGAAGGCGTGCTGCGCGACCTGATCGCGCGGCATGTGCAGGAGACGGGCTCGCCCCTTGGCCAGCGGTTGCTGAACGGCTGGGCGCAGGAGCGCGACCGCTTCTGGCATGTGGTGCCGAAGGAATACGCGAAGTACCTGCCGGTGCCGATGCAGGACGCGGCGGCCATCGCCGCCGAATGAGCCGGACTGGGGGAGGGGGCGATCCTCTCCCCCAACGCCTTTTGCATCCGAAGCGCGCCGCCGCCTTCCCCCTGCGGCGCGCGAGTGGCATAAGCCCGCCGTGCGTATCCTCTACCATCTTCCCCTTTCGCCCTATGCCCGCAAGGTTCGGCTGGCTTTGGCCGAGAAGCGGATCCCCTTCGAACTGCGCATCGAGCGTGTCTGGGAGCGGCGGCCCGAATTCCTCGCGATGAACCCTGCCTGCACCGTGCCGGTGCTGCTGGAGGAGAATGGGCTGGCCGTCGCCGACAGCTACGCGATCTGCGAGTATCTGGACGAGGCCTATCCCGACATCCCGCTCTTCGGCCGTACCCTCGGCGAACGGGCGGAGGTGCGGCGGCTGGTCGCCTGGTTCGACAGCAAATTCGCCCAGGAAGTCACGCAGCGCCTGCTCTATGAGAAGCAGTTGAAGCGGCTGCTCGGGCGCGGCAATCCCGATGCCGCCGCGATCCGGGCCGGCTACGCCAATCTGCGGCCGCATCTCGAATATCTCGGCTGGCTGGCGGAGACGCGCGCCTGGCTGGCCGGGCCGCATGTGAGCCTGGCCGATTTCGCCGCTGCCGCGCATCTCTCGGCGCTGGACTACATCGGTGACGTGGACTGGAGCCTGAACGAGGCGGCGAAGGACTGGTACGCGCGCATGAAGTCGCGCCCCTGCTTCCGCGCCCTGCTGGCCGACCGCGTCAGCGGCATCACCCCGCCCGAGCACTACGCCGACCTGGATTTCTGAGCGCCCGTCGGACCTGCAGCGCCCGGGCCTCTCGATCCTCCGGCGATCTGCACTAGCGCCGGCGCGGCCCAGCCTCGTTCAGCGCCAGGTTTTGCTGCGCCAGATCGGCGGCGGGCGAATCGGGCGCCAGGGCGACCACCCTCTCCCAATCCGCCTTCGCCCCGGCGGCATTGCCCATGAGCTGGCGGAGGATTCCCCGCTCCAGCAGCGCCTCCGCATTCTCGGGTGCCAGGACCAGTGCCTTCTCCACGTCCCGCAACGCCTCATCCACCCGGTCAAGGTGGCGCAGCGCCGCGGCGCGGAAGATCAGCGGCTCGGCGCGGTTGGGATCCAGCGTCACCGCGCGGTTCAGGTCCTCCAGCGCATCGGCGTAGCGGCCCATGCTGCCCAGTGCCACGCCCCGGTCCACCAGCAGGTCCAGGTCGTCCGGCGTCAGGGTCAGGGCCATGGTGGCGGCGGCGTAGGCCCTGCCGGTGTTGCCCAGCAGCATCCAGGCCTGCCCCGCCTGGGCGAAGACGGCAGCGCGCGCCGCCGCGCTGCCATGGCTGCTGCGCGCCAATTGCTCCAGCCGTTCCGCGCCGCGCTCCACCTCGCCGGAGGCCAGAAGGGCGAGCGCGGCGCAATGCCGTGCGCCCTCGCCACCGCCCGCAGCCTCCCAGGTTTCGGCGAAGGCGCGGGCGTCCTCGGGATCGGTCCGCAGCATGGCAAGGCAGCGGTCGTATTGCGGCCCTTCGGCCAGGCGAGGGATCTCCGGCGGCAGGGGCAGGGTCTCGCTGGCCGCTTCGGCCTCCAGGCAGCCCAGGGCGAACCAGGTTGTGCCGGCGGCCGCCGTCAGCAGCAGGGCGGCAAGGGCACCGAGCAGGGCAGGGCGGGCTGAATTCACGCGCGCAGTCTAGGCGGCGGGCCAAAAAGGCGCCAGACCGGCGGGCATGACAGCCAGGAATGCAACGGCACCACGACGGCTGATCGTCGTGGGCCTCGGCTATAGCGGCACGGCGGTGGCGAAGGCGGCGGTGGCCGCTGGCTGGCAGGTCACCGGCACCACGCGCGACCCGTCCCGCGCGACCGCCCCGCCCGGCGTCACGCTGATCGGCTTCGCCGAGGCCGCGCCCGCCCTTACCGCCGCCACCCATCTGCTGGTCACGGCCCCGCCGGGCGAGGGCGGCGATCCCGTCCTCACTGCCCATGCCGATGTGATTCGCGCGGCCGAGGCCTTGCACTGGATCGGCTACATCTCCACCACCGGCATCTATGGCGACCGCGGCGGCGCCTGGGTGGATGAGGCCACGCCTCCCGCCCCTGGCCAGGACCGCAGCCGCCGCCGGGTGGAGGCGGAACAGGCCTGGGCCACCCTCGCCGGCAGACGGGCAGTGGACCTGTTCCGGACCGGCGGCATCTACGGCCCGGGCCGCAGCCCCTTCGATGATCTCCGCGCCGGCACCGCGCGACGCATCCTCAAGCCCGGCCATGCCTTCGGCCGCATCCATCGGGACGACATCGCTCTCGCCATCCTCGCCGCCGCCCGGCAGGACCGGCCGCCCGGCCTGCGCGTGCTGCATCTGGTGGACGACGCGCCAGCTGAAAGCCCTGAGGTGATGGAGGAAGCCGCGCGCCTGCTCGGCCTTGCCCCGCCCCCCGCCATTCCCTTCGAGGAGGCCGAGCGCAGCATGTCCCCCATGGCGCGCAGCTTCTGGGCAGAGAACCGGCGCGTCGCGAACGCCGCCACCAAGGCGGCGCTCGGCATCCAATGGCGCTATCCCAGCTTCCGCGAGGGGTTACGCGCCATCCTCCTCGAGGAGTGCGGCAAGCGTCCGGCGTAGGAGCGCCAGATCCTGCGGCCGGGACAGCCGGTGGTCGCCATCCTTGACCAGCACCACCTGCACATCCGGCCCGGTGATCGCCTTCGCGATCCGCAGCGAAAGCTCCCATGGCACATCCGGGTCCTGCTGCCCATGCAGCAGCCGGATGGGGATGGAGAGCGGCACCGGCCCTTGCAGCAGCAGGTGGTTGTGGCCCTCCTCCAGCAGCGCGCGGGTGATGGGGTACGGATCCCCATAGGCGCTCGGCCGGTGCCAGACCCCGTCGCGCTGGATCGCCGCGCGTCCCTCCGATGGCAGTTCCTCGCTGATCCGCGCGGTGAAATCCGGTGCCGCCGCGATGCCGACCAGCGCCTTCACTCGCTCCGGCCGCCGCAGCGCCAGCAGCAGCGCGATCCAGCCCCCCATGGAGGAGCCGACGAGGATCTGTGGCCCCTCCGTCAGCCGGTCCAGCACGCAGGCGGCGTCCTCCGCCCAGCGCCCGATGGTGCCGTCCACGAAGCGTCCGCCGCTTGCGCCGTGGCCGGAATAGTCGAAGCGCAGAAAGGCCCGCCCGCGCGCCGTGCAGAAGGCGGCGAGATCCTCCGCCTTCGTCCCCGTCATGTCGCTGTTGAAGCCGCCGAGGAACACCACCCCCGGCCCGCGTCCGGCGATCCGCCGCCAGGCCAGTTCCACCCCGTCGCCGCGATCCAGGCGGCCTGCTTCTTCGGCACTCATACCCGCGGATACCCCCGTCGGACCAGGCTCTCGATCAGCGCACTTACGCCGAAAGTCCAGGGCGGGCAGGCATCCGTCCGCTCCACCCGGTTCACCAGCATCCCCAGCCTCGGCGAGCCGATCCGCACCACATCCCCGGGCCTGTGGGTGAAGCCCAGCCCCGGTGCGCCGCGATCCTTACTCGGCGAGAAGGGCGTGCCGAGGAAAAGCACCGCTCCGTCCGGATACTGGTGATGCGGCCCGGCCATCTGCTCCACCAGCGCCGCCGGATCGCGGCTGATCGCGCCGACCGCGCCTTGCTCCTCCAGCCGGAATCCGTCCGTGCCTTCGATGCTCAGCGAGATGGTGGCGTTCCGCACATCCTCCAGCGTGAACCCATCGTCGAACAGCCGCAGCAGCGGCCCGAGGGCACAGGAGGCGTTGTTGTCCTTCGCCCGCCCGAGCAGCAGCGCGGAACGCCCCTCCACATCCCGCAGGTTCACGTCATTGCCCAGCATGGCGCCGAGGATCCGCCCGCGCGCATTCACCGCCAGGACCGCCTCCGGTTCCGGATTGCTCCACTGGCTCACCGGATGCACCCCGATCAGCGAGCCGGTGCCGACCGCCGCCATGGGCTGGCACTTGGTGAACACCTCCGCATCCGGCCCGATGCCGACCTCGAGGTACTGGCTCCACCAGCCCTTCTCCACCAGCGCCGCCTTCAGCCGCATCGCCTCCGGGCTGCCGGGCTGCACGGCGGAGAGGTCGTCGCCGATGATGCCGCGCACCTCCGCCCGCACCGCCTCGGCCTGGGAGGCGTCGCCGCGGCAGCGTTCCTCGATCACCCGCTCCAGCATGCTGCGGACATAGGTGACGCCGCAGGCTTTCACGGCCTGCAGATCAACCGGCGCCAGCAGCCAGGGCCGCGCCGGGTCGCGCGCCTCATGCCCGCTGTTGGCCAGCACGGCCTTGATGTCCAGCGGCATCGGCACGCCGCGCAGGCGGATGGCACCCAGCGGATCTTCCTCGTTCAGCCAGCGGCTGACGGTGCCGAAGCGCGGCGTCATATCGAAGGCGGCGCCGTTCAGCAGGGCAATGGCCAAGGGGCCTTCCGGCGTCATCACCCGCGCCGCATAGGTGCCGGCGGGCCAGTCTTCCGGCAGGCTGGTGGCATCCAATTGCGGCATGGGGCGGTCCTCCCTGATTC
>Ga0207747_1000950_pt1 | contig 24671 bp, 24 predicted proteins | sample HigsolmetaGSP11D_FD_184839 | JGI IMG/M metagenome (GOLD analysis project Ga0207747, IMG submission 184839) | High solid enriched microbial communities from the Joint BioEnergy Institute, USA - SP1-1-D (SPAdes) | ecosystem: Engineered > Bioreactor > SSF (Solid state fermentation) > Aerobic >...
GCAGGCGCCCGTTCGTTTGGTTTCGATGCCATCTCGTCACGAAGGGCGGCCGTTAACGGCATTTCGTGCCGTTAATGCTCCCCCGCACGGGTCGGCGCGTCGGTTTAACGGCACCAGATGCCGTTATTGGGCGGCTTGAGGCCGCTTCGACGCCCGATGACGCGAATTTACGGCATTTCGTGCCGTTAATGCTCCCCCGCACGGGTCGGCGCGCCGGTTTAACGGCACCAGATGCCGTTAATACCGCGCCAGTACCCGCTTGCCGCCCCGCACGCTCAAGATTCGATCGTCACTTGCCGTCCGTTCAGCCGGATGCAGCCTTCCGCGAAGTGCTGCACGACCTCAAGCAGCAGCCGGTGCTCGATCGGGTGGATGCGCGCCGCCAGCGTCTCCTCGGTGTCGCCCGGCTCCACGGCCAGCGCCTCCTGGGCGATGATCGGCCCGGAGTCGAGTCCGCCGTCGACGAAGTGGACGGTTGCGCCGGTCACCTTCACGCCGTATTCGAGCGCCTGGCCGATGCCGTTCAGGCCGGGAAACGCCGGCAGCAGCGACGGGTGGACGTTGATCATCCGCCCGTAATAGGCGTCCACGAGCACCGGCGTCACGATCCGCATATAGCCGGCCAGCACGACCAGCTCGACGCCGCGGCGCTTCAGCTCGATCAGAATCTCGCGCTCGTACGCTTCGCGCGACGGATAGTCGCGCGGCCGGAACACATACGTCTCGATGCCGGCCGCCTCCGCCCGCCGGATGACATGAGCGCCCGGCTTGTCGCAGACGAGCAGCCGGATGTCGGCGTCGATCCGCCCGTCCCGCGCGCCGTCGGCGAGCGCCTGGAAGTTCGAGCCGTTGCCGGACGCGAAGACGGCTACCTTGAGCTTGCCCATTACACGTCAGCTCCCGTGAACGCCACGGTCTTGCTGCCCGGCGTCACCGTGCCGATCCGGTACGCTTCGACGCCTTGCTCCGCGAGCGTCCGGATCGCTTCATCCGCCTGTTCCGCGGGCACGACGGCGACCATGCCGATGCCCATGTTGAACGTCGTGAACATGTCGCGATTCGAGATCTTGCCCCGCTCCTGCAGCAGCTTGAAGATCGGCAGCACCGGCCACGAGCCGTATGCGATCTCGACGTTCACGCCTTCGGGCAGCACGCGCGGGATGTTCTCGATGAACCCGCCGCCCGTAATGTGCGCGAGGCCTTTCACTTCCACGCGCTCGATCAACTTGAGCACCGGCTTCACATACAGCCGCGTCGGCTCGAGCAGCACGTCGCCGAGCCTTGCGCCGCCGAGCTCCGGCAGCGTGTCATGCAGCGAATAGCCGCTGTCCTTGAGCAGCACCTTGCGCACGAGCGAGAAGCCGTTGCTGTGCACGCCGCTCGACGCGAGCCCGATGACCGCGTCGCCCGGCCGGATGTCCGCGCCGTCGATGATGCGCTTCCGGTCGACGATGCCGACGGCGAAACCGGCGATGTCGTACTCGTCCCCGCCGTACATGCCCGGCATCTCGGCCGTCTCGCCGCCGATCAGGGCGCAGCCGGACTGTTCGCAGCCGTCGGCGATGCCCTTCACGATCGCCTCGATGCGTTCGGGCACGACCTTGCCGCAGGCGAGGTAGTCGAGGAAGAACAGCGGCTCCGCGCCCTGCACCACGATGTCGTTCACGCACATCGCCACCGCGTCGATGCCGATCGTATCGTGTTTGTCCATCGCGAACGCGAGCATCAGCTTCGTGCCGACGCCATCCGTGCCGGAGACGAGCACCGGTTCCTCATATTTCTGCAGATTCAGGCCGAACAGCGCGCCGAAACCGCCGAGCCCGGTCAGCACCTCGGGGCGGAACGTCCGCGCCACATGCTTCTTCATCCGCTCGACCGCTTCATTGCCCGCCGCGATGTCGACGCCGGCTTGTTTGTACGCTTCCGACACCAGGGTCACTCCTTCGCAATTGTTGGTCCCGTCCTCGCCTGTGCGGGGCTGGACGGGAAGCGGCTCCGCTCCGGATGTTGGATAGAGGAATTCTCCTCGTCTGTTCCGGCAAATTCACCCGAAAACGGCCGTTCTCAAGCATTTGGAGGATATATTTTCGTCTATTTTTCGGCGATTCCGACTTTTCACGACCGACCGCCCGTTTGTCCGCTCAGCAGCTGCACGTCTTCGAAGCGTTCGCGAATTCGATCGGCGTCGGGTAGTCGTTGTCAAAACACGCCATGCACATCCCGCCGTTGATCCGCAGCGCCGCCTCGAACTCCGCCGGGGTCAAGCCCGCCGCCTGCAAGCCTTTCAGATCCAGGCGCGACAGATCCGGAACACGGCCGGCTCCGGACGAACCGGCGCCAAGAGAAGTCCCGCCGCCGACGCCGGCGCCGACCGCAGCGGCCGCCCCCGCGCCGACGCGGCCCACGACCGCCTCGATGAAACCTTCCTTCGAGAGGAACCGCAGCGAATCCGCGTTGATCGCCTGCCGGATCTCCTCCACCGTCTTCTCGGACGCGATCAGGTCCTTGCGGTCCGGCGTGTCGATGCCGTAGAAACACGGGTTCGCGAACGGCGGCGACGTGATCCGCACGTGCACTTCCACGGCGCCCGCCTCGCGCAGCAGGTTGACGATCCGCCGCGACGTCGTCCCGCGCACGATCGAGTCGTCGATCATGACGACGCGCTTGCCTTCGACGACCCGGCGCACGGCCGACAGCTTCATCTTCACGCCCCGCTCGCGCAGCTCCTGCGACGGCTGGATGAACGTCCGGCCGGTGTACTTGTTCTTGATCAGCCCGAGCTCGTACGGGATACCCGTCTGCTCCGCGTAGCCGATCGCCGCCGAGATGCTCGAGTCCGGCACGCCGGTGACGACGTCGGCGTCGACGAATGATTCAAGCGCGAGCCGGCTGCCCATCCGCTTGCGGGCCGCGTGCAGGTTGATCCCCGCCACATCCGAGTCCGGCCGGGCGAAATAGATGTACTCCATCGCGCACACCGCCCGCCGTTTCAGCGGCGCGAACCGCTCGACGCGGATGTCCTTCCCTTCGCCGAGGATGAGCATCTCGCCCGGATAGATGTCGCGCACGAACTCGGCGCCGACCGTCTCGAGGGCGCATGTCTCCGAGGCGAACACGTATCCGTCGCCGAGCCGGCCCATGCAGAGCGGGCGCAGCCCGTTCGGGTCGGAGGCGGCGATCAGCTTCGTGTTCGTCATGATGAGGAACGCGAACCCGCCGACGACCCGCTGCAGCGCCGCCTTCACCGCGTCGACGAAGTCGAGCGGCGAGCGCGCGATCAGGTGCGCGATCACTTCCGTGTCGCTCGTCGTCTGGAAGATCGACCCGGCCGCCTCGAGCTCCGCCCGGATCTCCGGCGCGTTCACGAGGTTGCCGTTCGTCGCGACCGCAAGGTCGCCGTCCCGGTACTTGAACACGAGCGGCTGCGCGTTCGCGAGCGCACTGCTGCCCGACGTCGAGTAGCGGACGTGGCCGATCGCCCGGTCGCCGGACAGTCCGTCGAGCGCTTCCTTCGTGAACACTTCCTTCACGAGGCCCATGCCGCGGTGCGCCTTGAACGACTCGAACGGCCGCGCCGAGTCGACGGTGCAGATGCCGCAGCTTTCCTCGCCGCGGTGCTGCAGCGCGTGCAGCCCGTAATAGGTCAGCGCGGCGGCGTCCGGGATGCCGAACACCCCGAACACGCCGCATTCTTCACGCACTTTGTCGAACAGGTCTTCCCGTCCGGCGCCTTCATTGTAATAGCTTCCATCGGCCCAAGACTGAACCAAACTGCTCAGTTCTTCAGCAGACATGGGATCGCTTCCTTCCAGACCTTCTGCAGTTCGGCGACCGGCGCCGCGATGCCGTCTCTTCCGTTCACCCGCACAACAAGATCCGATCCTTCAACCTTGCCGAGCACCGCATGCGCGACGCCCTTCTCCGCCAGCAGCGCAACCAATGCATCCGCCTTCTCCGGCTTCGCCGACAGCAGGATGCGCGACTGCGACTCGCTGAACAGCGCGACATCGGCTCTCAGCGATGTCTCGACGTTCACCACCGCGCCCAGACCGCGGCCGAAGCACGACTCGGCCAGCGCGACCGCGAGGCCGCCCTCGGACAGGTCGTGGGCCGACGCAACGAGCCCTTGCCGGATCGCTTCCAGCACGGCGCCCTGCACCCGGGCCTCGACTTCGAGATCAATCTGCGGCGGACGGCCTTCCGTCTTGCCGAGCACCGCGTACTGCAGCTCGGAGCCGCCGAGTTCGGCCCGGGTCTCGCCGACGAGCACGATCACGTCGCCCTCGGCCTTGAATTCCTGCGTCGTAATGTGATCCAGATCGTGTACCAGACCGACCATGCCGACGACCGGTGTCGGGTAGATCGCGCCTTTCTCGTTCTCGTTGTACAGCGACACGTTGCCGCCGATGACCGGCGTGCCCAGCACCCGGCACGCTTCCGCCATGCCGTCCGTCGCCTTCTCGATCTGCCAGAACACGTCCGGCTTCTCCGGGCTGCCGAAGTTCAGGTTGTCCGTGATCGCGAGCGGCTCCGCGCCCGAGCAGACGACGTTCCGCGCCGCTTCCGCGACCGCGATCTTCCCGCCGACTTCCGGATCGAGGTAGACATACCGGCCGTTTCCGTCCGTCGTCATCGCGAGCGCCTTGCGCGTGCCGGGCACCTGGACGACCGCCGCGTCGGAGCCCGGGCGCACGACCGTGCTCGTCCGCACCATGTAGTCGTACTGGTTGTACACCCATTCCTTGCTCGCCACCGACGGCGATGCCAGCACCTTTTTCAATGCGCCGGTCAGATCCGCAATCTCCTCAAACGCCGTCGTGTCCACGTTCGCGAACGCGCGATAATATTCCGGCTCCTCCGACCGCTGGTGGTACACCGGGCAATCGTCCACCAAAGCCTTCACCGGCATGTCGGCGACGACTTCGCCCTTGTGGAACAGCCGCAGCCGGCCGTCGTCCGTCACCTTGCCGACCTTCGCGCAGATGACGCCCCACCGTTCGAAAATTTCCCGCGCCTTCGCTTCATGCTGCGGTTCGATGACGAACAGCATCCGCTCCTGCGACTCCGACAGCATCATTTCGTACGGCGTCATGCCTTCCTCGCGCTGCGGCACCTCGTCCAGGTACAGCTCGAGGCCGTTGCCCGCCTTCGCCGCCATTTCCGCGCTCGAGCAGGTCAGCCCGGCGGCGCCCATATCCTGGATGCCGAGCACGATGCCGGACTGAATCAGCTCCAGGCACGCCTCCATGACGAGCTTCTCCATGAACGGGTCGCCGACCTGCACCGCCGTCCGTTTCTCTTCCGACTCCTCGGTCAGCTCGACGGACGCGAACGTCGCGCCATGGATGCCGTCGCGGCCGGTCGCCGGTCCGACGTAGAACACCGGGTTGCCGACGCCTTTCGCGACGCCGCGCTGAATTTGGTCGTGGTCGATCAGGCCGACGCACATCGCGTTGACGAGCGGGTTGCCCTCGTAACTCTCGTCGAACATCACCTCGCCGGCGACCGTCGGAATACCGATGCAGTTGCCGTAGCCCGCAATGCCCGCCACTACATTTTCAAACAAATATTTCACCCGCGGGTTGTCCAGCTTGCCAAAGCGCAGCGAGTTGAGCAGCGCCACCGGACGCGCGCCCATCGAGAAAATGTCGCGGATGATGCCGCCGACGCCCGTCGCCGCTCCCTGGTACGGTTCGACCGCGGACGGGTGGTTGTGGGACTCGATTTTGAACACGACCGCCTGGTTGTCGCCGATGTCCACGATGCCCGCGCCTTCGCCCGGCCCCATCAGGACGCGCGGACCCGAGACCGGGAACTTCTTCAACACCGGCTTCGAGTTCTTGTACGCGCAGTGTTCGGACCACATGACGCTGAACACGCCGATCTCGGTGTAGTTCGGCTTGCGGCCGAGGAACTTGCAGATCAGGTCGTACTCGTAGTCGCTGACGCCGAACTCCCGGTAAATTTTATACTCCGCGATCTGTTCCGCCGTCGGTTCCTTAGCCGTTAACTGTTGCGCCATGCCGCTCCCTCCATGCGCTGAGTACTGATGTGAACATCCGCTTGCCGTCCGACGAGCCGAGCAGCTCGCTTACCGCCCGCTCCGGATGCGGCATCATGCCGACGACGTTGCGGCCTTCGTTGCAAATGCCGGCGATGTCGCTTACCGAACCGTTCGGGTTCTCGCCCGCCTTGTAGCGGAACACGACCTGGCCGTTCGCTTCGAGCTTCGCCAGCGTCTCTTCGTCGCAATAGTAGTTTCCTTCGCCGTGGGCGATCGGGATGTTGACGATCTCGCCCTTCGCATAATCCCGCGTGAACGGCGTCTCGTTGTTCACCACTTCGAGCAGCGCCGGATGGCAGCGGAACTTCAGCTCCCGGTTCCGGAGCAGCACGCCCGGCAGGAGACCCGCTTCGGTCAGGATCTGGAATCCGTTGCAGATGCCCAGCACGTACTTGCCTTCCTCCGCTGCCTTGCGCACCTCGTTCATGACCGGCGCGAAACGGGCGATCGCGCCGCAGCGCAGATAATCGCCGTAGGAGAAGCCGCCGGGCACGATGATCGCGTCGTAGGCGGACAGATCCGTCGCCGTGTGCCAGACGTAGTCGACCGGCTGGCCGATCGTCTCCTCAACCGCCTTGTAGCAGTCGATGTCGCAGTTGGAGCCCGGAAAAACGATGACCGCAAACCGCATCCGCTCAGCCCTCCAGTTCGAATCGGTAGTCTTCGACGACCGTGTTCGCCAGGAGCTTCTCGCACATCGCCTTCACGCGCGCCTCCGCCTCGCTCCGGTCATTCGTGTCGAGGGTCAGCTCCATGTATTTGCCGATCCGCACCTTGCCGACTTCCTTGAATCCGAGGGAATGCAGCGCGCCCTGTACGGCCGCCCCCTGCGGGTCCAGAACGTTCTCCTTGATCGTGACGTACACCGTGGCTTTCATCGCGTTTCTCCGCCTCCTGTGATCGATTCCGCCGGGTTCTCGCCGGTCAGCCGTTCGCAAATGTCCAGATACCGCCGCGTCGTCTCCTCGACGACGTGCGCCGGCAGCGGATCGGGCTTGCTGTTCTTGTCCCAGCCGCTGCCCGCCAGATACGTCCGCACCGGCTCCTTGTCCATGCTGTCGATCTCGATGTCAAGGGCCCAGCGGTCCTTCGCCCAGAAGCGCGACGCATCCGGGGTGAAAATTTCGTCGATCAGCACCACCTGGCCGTCCACCAGCCCGAACTCGAACTTGCAGTCCGCCAGAATGATGCCCCGCTCCTCGCAATAGCGGGAAGCGAAATCGTACAGTTTCAGGCTGCGCTCCCGCAGCTCCCCGGCCAGCTCCGCCCCGACGCGCCGTGCCATCTCCTCGAACGGGATGTCCTCGTCGTGGCCGACATCGTTCTTCGCCGCCGGGGTGAAAATCGGCTCCGGCAGCTTCTCGTTCTTGCGCAGGCCGGGCGGCAGCGGAATGCCGTTCACGGCCTGCGACTGCCGGTACTGCCGCCAGCCGCCGCCGGTGATGTAGCCGCGCACGACGCACTCGATGTCGATCCGCTGCGCTTTTTTCGTCACCATGATGCGGCCTTCAAGCTGCTCCGGGTCTTTCGCGACGCTGCCGAGCTTCGCGACATCGGTGTGAACGACATGGTTGGGCTGGATGGCCGCCGTCTTGTCGAACCAGAAGGCGCTGAGCGTATTCAGCACGATCCCCTTGTACGGGACCGGCGGCTCGAGCACGTAATCGAACGCGGAAATCCGGTCGGTGACGACGATCAGGTAATGCTCGCCGAGATCGTACAGTTCGCGGACCTTGCCCTTGTACACGAGCGGAGCGCCGACGAGCCCCGCGGCGGTGGATAGCGGTTGCCGGGTCATGACGTGCCTCAAGCCTCCTGTCCGGTCAAGCCGAGTCGTTCAAAAATCGTGTCGACATGCTTCAGGTGCCACGACGGGTTGAAGCAGTCGTCGATCTCATCCTTCGACAGCACGCTCGTGATCTCGGGCGTCTCGAGGATGATGTCGCGGAATTGGCGCTGCGTCTCCCACGCCTGCATCGCCCGCGGCTGCACCGTGTCGTAGGCCTGCTCGCGGCTGAAGCCCTTGTCGATCAGCTTCGTCATGACGCGGCCGGAGAACGGCACGCCGTAGGTGCGCTCCATGTTGCGCTTCATATTTTCCGGGAAAACCGTCAAGTTTTTAATAATGTTCCCCAGACGGTTCAACATATAGTTGATCAGCATCGTCGCGTCCGGCAGGATGACGCGCTCGACCGAAGAATGGCTGATGTCGCGCTCGTGCCAGAGCGGCACGTTCTCGTAGGCCGAGAGCATATGGCCGCGGATGACGCGCGCAAGGCCCGAAATGTTCTCGCAGCCGATCGGGTTGCGCTTGTGCGGCATCGCGGACGAGCCTTTCTGCCCTTTCGCGAACGGCTCCTCGACTTCGCGGAACTCGCTCTTCTGCAGCGCGCGGATCTCGGTCGCGAACTTGTCCAGGGACGTCGCGATGAGCGCCAGCGTCGCCATGTACTCCGCGTGCCGGTCGCGCTGCAGCGTCTGGGTCGAGATCGGCGCCGGCTTCGTGCCCAGCTTCGAGCAGACATATTGCTCGACGAACGGATCGATGTTGGCGTAGGTGCCGACCGCACCGGAAATTTTGCCGTATTCGACGCCGTCCGCCGCATGGTTGAACCGCTCGAGATTACGCTTCATTTCCTCGTGCCAGAGCGCCATTTTCAGGCCGAACGTCGTCGGTTCCGCGTGCACGCCGTGGGTACGGCCCATCATGACCGTGTACTTGTGGCGGAGCGCCTGCTCCCGAAGGATCGCGATGAAGTTCTCGATGTCGCGCCGGATGATCGCGTTTGCCTGTTTCAGCAGGTAGCCGAGCGCCGTGTCGACGACGTCGGTCGACGTCAGGCCGTAGTGCACCCATTTGCGCTCGGGGCCGAGCGTCTCGGACACCGCGCGGGTGAAAGCGATGACGTCGTGGCGCGTCTCCTGCTCGATCTCATAAATCCGATTGATGTCGAAGCCTGCATTGCGGCGCAGCGCCTGAGCGTCTTCCTTCGGGATGATGCCGAGCTCGGCCCACGCTTCGCAGGCGAGCAGCTCGACTTCGAGCCAGGCGCGGAATTTGTTCTCCTCGGTCCAGATGGCCCGCATCTCCGGTCTGCTGTAACGGTCCAACATGTTTCTCGTTCACACCTTCCAGATATTCGTCTCGTCGATCCACGCGAGCGCGTCTTCCACCGAGGAGGCGAGGACGTTCACGTGGCCCATCTTGCGCTTGGGTGCGGCTTCGCGCTTGCCGTACAGATGGAGGGACGGTTTGACGTTCCGTTTCGCCGCCGCTTCGTCGGGCTGCGAGAGCCGGGCGACGACCGGCTCCAGATGCTTGCCGAGCACGTTCACCATGACGACCGGCGTCAGCAGCGCCGGATCGCCGAGCGGCAGGTTGCAGATCGCCCGGACGTGCTGCTCGAACTGCGACGTGCGGCAGGCGTCCATCGTGTAGTGGCCGCTGTTGTGAGGGCGGGGCGCCAGTTCGTTCACGTACAGGCCGTGCTCGGCCGACCAGAACATCTCGACGGCGATCAGGCCGATGACATCCAGGCCTTCCGCGATCCGCACCGCCAGCTGCTCCGCTTCCCGCTGCACCGCTTCCGGCACGCGGGCGGGCACGATCGACAGGTGCAGGATGTTCTCGACGTGGACGTTCTCCGCCGCGGGGAACGTCCGGATCTCGCCCCGCGGGCTGCGGGCCGCGATGACGGACAGTTCCTTGTCGAAGCGAATGAATTGCTCCAATACGAGTTCGGTCCGCGCCTTGCTCAGGGCGTCCCAGGCCGGTTCGATCTCCGCTTCGCCGCGGATGACCCATTGGCCCTTGCCGTCGTAGCCGCCGGTCGCCGTCTTCAGCACGCAGGGGAAGCCGAAGCTTGCGGCGGCCTCCCGCAGTTCCCCAAGGCTGCGGATCTCGGCGTAAGGCGCGACACGCACACCCGCCGCTTCGATCGCGCGCTTCTCGCGCAGCCGGTGCTGCGTCGTGTAGAGCAGCCTGCTGCCCTGCGGCACATACGATTCCGCCATCAGCATGGCGGCGACGCCGGCGTCGACGTTCTCGAACTCGTATGTAATGACGTCGGCGCGGCTCGCCAGCTCGCGGGCGGCCTTGACATCGTCGTAAGCGGCGACGATCTGGCCGGCGACCTGGCCGCACGGCGCGTCCGGCGTCGGGTCAAGCGCGACGAACCGGTAGCCCATCGCGCTGCCGGCGAGCGCCATCATGCGGCCGAGCTGGCCGCCGCCGAGCACGCCGATCGTCGCGCCCGGCAGAATCGTGCGCGGCTCCGTGCGGACGTTGGAGGTCATCGCGTCACCGCTCATAGCGTCTCACTGCTCTCCAGCACTTCGCGCTCGATCCGCTTCCGCCGCTCCGCGATGCGCTGCTGCAGCTCCGGATCGAAAGCGGCGAGGATTTGCGCCGCGAGCAGGCCGGCATTCGCCGCGCCGCTATTTCCGATCGCGACCGTCGCAACCGGGACGCCGGCCGGCATCTGCACGATCGACAGCAGCGAGTCGAGCCCGTTCAAGTTCGAAGACTTGACGGGCACGCCAATGACCGGCAGGGTCGTCTTCGCGGCGACCATGCCGGGCAGATGCGCGGCGCCTCCCGCGCCGGCGATGATGACTTTCAGGCCGCGCGCCGCCGCCGTCTCGGCGTATTCGAACATCAGATCCGGCGTGCGGTGCGCCGAGACGACCCGCTTCTCGTACGGGACGCCCAGCTCTTCGAGCATGTCGCAAGCAAGCTTCATCGTCTCCCAGTCCGACTTGCTGCCCATGATGACGCCTACCAGTGCCATGAGGTACCTTCTTTCTGCCTTATTGAGCGATTGCTTCTGACAGCCGGCATCCATGATGCCGCCGTCTGTTCATCCCATTTCAGTGTTCCCGGCGATGCCGCCGGCATGAAAAAATCCGTCGCGTCTCCAGCCAGGAGCTTCTACGTCGACGGACCACGAGCCTGCGGATGCAGCGGGAAGCAGGCCTCGCCGGCAATCGCCGCCCCCTGCGCGCTATGAATCCGCGCGCAGCAGAATCCGGACAAGACAGCACAAGGCTGCCCCGTCCGGGGCAACCCGCTTCACTGTTACCGCTGGCTCGTAGTCCGAGAATTTACGGTTCCCGGGTAGAGACGTCCGGGCCATATCCCCGGACTTATACGAGCATTGATCTATGCAATTTAAAAAATGTTCAGCCTCTTACAGTGTAACAACGACTCCGGCGGATGTCAATTAAAAAGGCGAACATTTAATGTTTCAAATTTACGAACGTTCGGTTTTACGGCGGTCTGCGGTGACGCACCGCAAATGCGCGCATTCGCGGTCCGCAAGAGGCCCATGCGCCTCGCCGCAACGAAACTTGGTTCTTCCGCCGCTTTCGGTCCTTCGCTTCCACCCGCGCTTCCTTCCCAAGCTCCCGCTGGAAAACGCCTCGCCGTTGTGCTACGATCTATGCTGTGCGGCAGCGCAACACAAAAAGCCGGCTTTCTTCAACTCATATTGGAAACGCTTTCGAAACTGGCGGCTTCCCGCAAAGGAGAGACATCTCGTGGACTATCAGAAAATGACGCTGGACGAACTCAAGGACGACCTGATCCGCGTCGCCCGGGGCGGCTACCCCGTCTTCATCGCGGGCGCGCTGTATTGGCTGGCGATGGGAGTCCTCGGCCTCATCATCGAAGGCAAGACGCTCGCCCTGTGCTATCTGCTCGGGGTCGGGAGCATTTTTCCGCTCGGGCTCCTGCTCGGCCGGCTGCTCAAAGCCGACCTGATGTCGCGAAATCCGCTGGGCGCGCTGAGCGGTATCGTCGGCGGCATCCAAGCCTTCTTCCTGCCCTTGTGGATCGTCATTTATATTGAGCATTTCGAGCTGATCCCCTTCGCCATCGGGTTGCTGGCGGGATCGCATTTCCTGCCATACATATGGATCTACAGGAGCAGAACGTACCTGTTCCTCACGCTCTCGATGGCGGCCGCATCGTTCTTCCTGGGCTACATTTTCGATCAACTGGCGTTTTCGGTTCTGCCCTTCGTCCTCACCGCCATCTATCTGGCGACGGCCGCCGGGCTTGCGGCCGAATCCCGCCAAGCCGCGCAACAGCCGTCCTGAGCACGCGAAAGACCCGCGCTCCGCAACGCGCGGGTCTTTCCTATTCTTCCTGCCGTTCCTTCTCGTACAGCACCACGCCGTATTTCTCGATTTCTTCTCGCAGCAGCGGGTTCGCCACCGCGTTCGCATCCACCAGATCGAACGAATACAACTCCACCGCATCGTCCACACGGGAGTGGAAGTCGGCGGGCGGCTTCCCGTTCCAATACGCGGCGAGGTCGATGTCGGAATTGTATTTGTGGGTGCCTTTTGCCCTCGAGCCGAACAGCACCAGCCTCTCAAGTGCCGGGGTATCGCTGCACAAGGCTTGCAGACGGGCGAGGATCCGTTCAGGCATCATCAAAATTCTCCCCTAACCGGTCAACCAGTTCGGCAAGCAAATTCGCGTAGCACGACCGGATGTTGGCATAGATGGCAGCAGCCATTTCTTCATTATAGACATGACTGGTCAGATTGCGGTCCGTCAACATTTGATACCACGGATCAGGGTCCTGGCCCAGCCACCCCAGTTTGTAAGCCTCCCGGAGCGCTGACTTGGGCGATGCCGTCTCGATCCCTTCATCCCGCAGCCAGGCTTTCAGCGTTTTCCAGGCCGATTCGAAGCAGAATTCAAATCGCTGGATTACGGCATCCCGCTTCATATCTTCGGGGAGACCTTCCGCCAGAAGCGCTTCCCTCAGCCGATTTACGCCATTTGATAACTGCTCCAGTTTCTTGCCCAATATCCCGTCATGACCGACATGCCCCCTGTGCACCGCTTCGACCTCCTCGCCGTACCGATTCTTCACATCCCCGGCATACGCACTCCGATCACATATCTTCTCTATGGATATTACCACAATATCCCGATTCCATCAGCTTGATACCCGCCTGTCAGCCTGTCACTTCATCCAGAAAACCGGCCAAGAGGTCGACGAACGCCTTCGGCTTGTCATAATGGATGTCATGGCCGGGGGTATCCACCTTCACGAGCCTGCCGTTCGGCAGCAGCTCCACGACGCGCTCGGCGTCCTCGTCCGTCAGCGCCGCGAGCAGCAGATCGCCGTCGTAGTTGGTGTTTGCCTTCACGAACAAGGTCGGGCATTCGATCTTCGCCAGCACCGCGGACTGGTTGTAGTCCTCGAACCAGCTGTTGTCGTAGAACGTCTCGCCGAACCTGTGATCATACGGATAGGTCATCGATTCGAACATCCGGTTGATCTGCGGCGGCAGATAGAACAGGTGCACCGGCTTGTCCGGATGCTTCTTGCGGTAGGCGACCGCGTCTTTCGTGAACCGATCCCACAGGAAGTCACCGAACATTTTCCGCCAGTAGCTGTGCTTCAAGGCATACTCGAAATAGTCCTCGATCTCGTTCTGCTGTTTGAAGTTCTCATATTGCTGGAAGCCGTATACCCAGACGTAAGTCGACTCCCTCCGGCCCGGTTCCGTGGCGAAGAACGGCGAGTCCTCGATCACAAGGCCGGTGACATGTTCGGGATAATGCGCGGCGATATACGCCGCCACCATGCCGCCTGACGAATGGCCGGAGAGCATCACTTTGCCGCCGATCACGGTCTCGATGAACTCGACGAAGTCGGCGGCCATGGCCTTGGCCGAATATTTCTCCGGGTTCCATTCGGATTCCCCGTGCCCGTGGCAGTCGACGGCGAACACATGAAACCGTTCGGACAACGCCGGCAGCGTCTTGGCGTAATCTTCCCATGTCATTCCCTGGCCGTGGATCAGGAGCAGCGGCGGATTGCCGTTCGCCGGTCCTTCCCCGTAATTGATCACCGTGCCGTCGTCCAGCGTTACCTGTTTCTCCGTGAAGCCCGCATGGCGCATCGCCTTCAGCGGCTTCTCCATATAGGTCATGTTCGTATAAAAATAAGAGCCGGCGACCAACAGCACCACGGCGAGAATCGCGCCCAGGATGATGAACGTTCTCTTCCTCTTCCTTCTCTTCATGCTCTCATTCCTTCCGTCTACTGTCTCGGTCCGGCTCATCTCATCCCGCGCTTCGATTTCGGACTCGGTGATTCGGATGTGCAACCTTTCTGTGAACCCCGCCGGTCTGGCTGCAGCGGCTCGTGCCCGGCTGGCTGGCGAAACCGGCCGAACGGCGGATACCGGTTGCCGTGAGAGACGACAAAGCCGCCGATCTTCGGTCCATTTATGGCCGGAGATCGGCGGCTGTTGTTGGTCGCGGGATTATTTGCTCATTTCATCCCATGCTTGCTGCAGACGCTCGAACATTTGATCTTTGTTGATTTGTCCGCCGATGTACGCTTGCATGACGTCCGCGAACTTGTTGCTGGACGCTTCGCCGCCCGGGAACTTGAACCAGTTCCAGGTCAGCGTCTTGCCTTCCTGGCTGTAGCGGATGATGTCCGCCGCCAGCTGCCCCAGCACCGATTCGTCCGCCTGGATGTTCGTGAACGCCGGGATGAATTTGAACTCTTCCGTGATGTAGCGCTGGCCGATTTCGGACGTCACCATCCAGTTCAGGAACGCCTTCGCTTCTTCCTTCACCGGCGAGTTCTTGTGCACGACCCAGTTGCTCGGCACGCCGACCGGCAATTTGTCCATCGCGTCCGCGTCGTTGTTGATCGGCATCGGCAGGAAACCGATGTTGATGTCCGGGTTCGTCTGGGAGATCGCCACCTGCGTCCAGTTGCCCTGCTGGGTCATGGCCGCCTTGCCGATGGCGAATTCGGAAACTTGCGTGTTGTAGTCCGTCTGCAGCGGGTTCGGTTGGCCGAACTCCAGCGTCAGATCGAACAGATCCGCCCATTGCTTGAACACTTCGTTGCCCGGAATCTTCTCGGTGCCGTCGTACAGCCCCTGGATGAACGCTTCGGGGTCCTTCTGCTGGGCGAACGGGATGTTGATGAAGTGGTTCCCGAGTACCCACCATTCCGCGTAGCCGTTGATGAACGGGGTGATGCCCGCGTCTTTCAGCTTCTGCGCGGCCGCCCGGAGTTCATCCAGCGTCTTCGGCGTTTCGGTGATGCCCGCCTCGGCGAACAGGTCCTTGTTGTAGATGAAGCCGTAGCCTTCCAGGTTGACCGGCATGCCGTACAGTCGGCCGTCCTTGGTCATCGGCGGTTTGGCGGCGTCCACCAGGTTCGCGACCCACGGTTCGTCCGTCAGGTCTTCCAGGTGCTCGATCCACAGATCCAGTTCGCTGAAGCCGCCGTTGTTGAAGATGTCCGGTTTGTCGCCGGAATTGAACTTCGCCTTCAGCGCCGCGCCGTAGTCCGCGCCGCCGCCGACCGTCTCCAGTTCGATGTTGATGTTCGGATGGAGCTTCTCATACTCTTCAATCAGCTTGGCGAGCTGCTCGGCAATCTCGACCTTGAACTGGAACATCTTGATGGTGACTTTCTCGCCCGATCCGCCGCCGTTTGCTCCGTCCGACGAACCGGCGTTGCTTCCCGTGTCCGAGCCGCCTCCCTTGCCGCCGCACGCGGCCACGAGGAGGGAGAGAATCAGTACGAACACCAGCAACGCGAGACTTCTTTTTTTCATGTACCGTTGACCTCCCTGATGATTGATTTTGCTTGGATGCAATCCCATTGTAAAGACAACGACTTCAGGCGCTTAACCGACTTTATTGAACAAAAAAGTGGAACTTGTTGTCCTAGCCCTTGACCGCGCCGGCGGAAATGCCGGCGATGATATGCTTCTGCATCAGGAGGAAGAACGCGACCATCGGAGCCACGCCCAGCACCAGCCCCGCGAGGGCGAGGTCCCACTGCTTCGTATATTGGCCGAAGAACGAGTAGGTCTGCAGCGGAATCGTCCGGATGTCCGCGCTGTGCAGGACAAGCAGCGGCAGCAGGAAGTCGTTCCAGATCCACAGGCTGTTCAGGATCAGGATCGTGATCGTCATCGGCTTGAGAAGCGGGAACACGATCCTCCAGAACACCCCGTACGGCGTGCAGCCGTCCACAACCGCGGCTTCCTCGATCTCCAGCGGAATCGATTTCATGAATCCGTGGTACAGGAACAGGTTCAGCGACACGCCGAATCCGAAATAGCAGATGATCAGGCCGAACCGGCTGTCCATCAGCCCGACTTCGGAAGCCACCTTCACCAGCGGAATCATGATCGACTGGAACGGAATGACCATGGCGGCAATGAACAGGACGAACAGCACCCGGTTGAACACGGTCGGACGCCGCAGAATCCGGTACGCGGCCATCGCGCTGATGAGCACCAGCCCGGCGTTGCTCAGCACGGTGATGAGCAGCGAGTTCATGAACGCCCGCGGGAACTTCATGATCTCCCATACCCTCGCGTAGTTGTCCCAGCGGAAGGCTTCGGGCCAGCCCGCCGCGTTGCGCATCAGGTCGCCGAAACTTTTCAGCGAGTTGATGACCACGAAATAGAACGGAACGAGGAACAGCAGCGCCAGCAGCACCGCCGCGATTTCCATGGCAAGCAGGCGCGCGTTGTATCTCTGCGTCTGCTCCATCATACCTCAACCTCCTTCCGTTTCGTGTAGATGACCTGCAGCGTCGTCACCGTCGCCACGACGACGAAGAAGATCAGTGACTTGGCCGTGCCCAGTCCATACCTGTTATTCTGGAATGCTTCCTTGTAGATATTCAGGGCGACGGATTCGGTCGAACCGAACGGACCGCCCTTCGTCAGGGACAGGTTCAGGTCGAACACTTTGAACGACCAGGACAGCGTGAGGAACAGGCAGACGGTGAACGCGGGCATGACGAGCGGCACGATGATGCTCCTCAGCATCTTCCAGCGGCCCGCCCCGTCGATTTTCGCCGCCTCGATCAGTTCCCGCGGCATGTTCATCATCGCTGCGATGTAAATGACCATCAGGTAGCCGGCCATCTGCCAGACGCTCACGATGACCATGCCCCAGAACGCGGTGGACGCCGTGCCCAGCCAGGGCAGCTTGAAGAAGCCGATTCCGGTCCATTCCCCGATGGCGGCAAACCCTTTCACGAAGATGAACGACCAGATAAACCCGAGCAGCAGCCCGGCAATGACGTTCGGCAGAAAGAAAACGGTGCGAAGCACGTTTCGCGTCTTGAGCGGCTGGGTGAGCAGAAGCGCCAGCGTGAACCCGACCGCGTTGGCGAACACGACAGCGGCCAGCGTGTAGCGCGCGGTAAACCAGAACGCGCTCTTGAATTCGCTGTCTTCAAGCAGAATGCGCTTGAAGTTGCTCAGACCGGCCCACACGACCCGGGTCGTGACGCCGTTCCAGTCCGTCAGGCTGTAGTAGAAGCTCATGAGAAACGGCACGAGCACAATCAGGCAGAAGAACAACAGCGCCGGACCGACAAACACCAGCTGCTGAACGGCATCGGAGAGCCGCTTCATTCTGTGCTGCAATACAATCTCCTCCCTCATCCGGCATTGTGTACAGCAAAGTATAAGGAAGAAGTATGCGCATGAACACGGATTTTCATGATGAAAGAGGTGCAATATTTTGATGTCGAAGCCGTCAATCTTTGCAAGTGGCAAGGCGCATTTCGAATTGTTATACTGAATACGATTTCTGATGGAACGAGAGGGGAGCGGGATGAAAACGTTTTACAGAAGCAGTCTGCGCAACAAGCTGATCGCGTTTCTCCTGGCCTCCATCGTTCTGCCGATCTCGATCTCCATCCTGATCACCTACAACTACACGAAAGAATCCGTGAAGTCCTATTATATCCGGGAAAATACGAACCTGATGCATCAAGGGGCCGTCAACCTGCTGGGCTATCTGGAGCGCATCAACGAAGCCTCCCTGCTCACCTACAACAACCTGTCCGATAAATACAGCCTTTACCAGCTCATCCAGAACGGCACCCAGTCGTATCTGGAAGAGCGGGAAATGTACCGGAACCTGCAGTTCATGGCAAACTCCGTCAAGGAAATCGAGCAGATCTACCTCTACTCCGCCATGGAGGACCACTCGTACCGGTACGCCTACAAATTGCTGCGCAGCACCCCGGGGCAGACGTACATCCCGGATCTGGATGAAGAGCGGGACGCGCAGATCGAAGCCGTGCATGCCAGCCATGAGTACGGCATCGAGAAGCCGAAATTTCCGTATCATCTGTCAAAGGAAGTGTTCTCGTTCCACCGCAAGATTCTGAACGCGCCGACCGGCGAAGTGCTCGGCATCATGTCGATCGACATCCGGACCGACATGATCCGGGAGATCAGCAGCATGCTGTACACCCCGGGCAGCGAGGAGCTGTACATCCTCGACCGGCAGGGCAACCTGATCTTCGCTTCCGATGCGGATCCGGCGGAAGAAGACGGATATGCATGGGTGCAGAGCATTCTCGATCAGACGGCGGATCGGGGCCATTATCATTATGAGGACGGGCGGTTCGAAGGCATTCACATCTACGAGAGCCTGTCATCGCCCTGGCTGGATTGGCTGCTCGTCAAAAGGATTCCCTATGAGACGCTGTACCGGGATCCTCGGCAGCTGACGCTGATCAACAGCCTGGCCGTGTCGGTGTTCCTGATCATCGCCGCGACCGCCGCCGTGATCATCTCCTATCGGTTCACGAACCCGATCAAGCAGCTCCTGCGCTACATCAACAAGCTCGAAAGCGGCAATCTGGACGCGGGTCTGGCGATCGACAGGAGCGACGAGATCGGCATTCTGTCCAAACGTTTCTACCAATTAATACAGCGGATCAACCAGCTCATCATGCGCGAATACCGGCTGGAGCTCGCCAGCAAGTCGAACCAGCTCAAGGCGCTGCAGGCGCAGATCAACCCGCATTTCATGAACAACGCCCTGCAGTCGATCGGCACGCTGGCGCTGCAGCACGGGGACCGCAAGGTGTACACGCTCATTTCCTCCCTCGGGAAAATGATGCGCTACCATATGCGCGCGGACAACTCGAGCGTTCCGCTATCCGCGGAGCTTGACTACGTGCAGTCGTATCTGGCCTTGCAGCGCCAGCGGTTCGATGAGAATCTGCAATACCGGATCGAAACGGATGACGCGGCGCGCGCCGTCCAGGTGCCCCGGATGATTCTGCAGCCGATCGTGGAAAATGTGTTCAAGCACGGCATTCAGCCGGCGCTCGACCCCGGGGAAATCACCGTCGTCTGCCGGATGGTTGAGCCTTCCGTCCTCGAAATCCGGGTCGCGGACAACGGTGTCGGCATGGAGGAAGCGGAACGTGAGAGGCTGCAGGCCATTCTGAACCGGACGGAGAGCGCGTTCGAACCGGTGAGCGGAGACGGCGGCATCGGGCTCATCAACATTTTGTCCCGGCTTCGGCTTTTCTACAGCGACGAGGTGCGGATGAGACTGGAAAACCGCGCGCCGCACGGGCTTGAGGTCATCATCTCGATTCCGCTCGGCGGGAAGGAGGGCATGTTCGATGAAAGCACTGATCGTGGATGACGAGAAGCATGTCCGGGACGCCATCCGTCTGCTGGTCGAGTGGGAGCGGTACGGGATTGACGAAGTGTTCGAAGCGCCGGAAGGCGAGTCGGCCATCCGCATCATCGAGGCCGAGCGGCCCGACATTGTTTTTACCGATATGCGCATGCCCGTGATGAGCGGGGTCGAGCTGCTGGAGTGGATTCACCGGCATCGGCCCCAGGCGAAGACGATCGTCATCAGCGGCCATGACGATTTCGACTTCGTCCGCCACACGGTGAAATACGGCGGCATGGACTACATCCTGAAGCCGATCGACGAGGGCGAACTGAACGAAGCGCTGGCGAAGGCGGTGCAGAGCTGGCACAAAGAAAATGAAGCGCGAAAACAGAACCAGATCCGCTCCATCGAGATCAACCGGATCAAGCCGGCCTACTGGGACAAATTGTTCTCCGGCCTGATCGAAGAAGCCGGGAAGTACGAATCGTTCGCGGAGCATTTCGAGCGGGAATTCCGCGTTGCGGCAAAGCCGGAGACGGGCCGGACAGCGGTCATGAGCATCGACACGCTGCCGCGCTTCATCCGCGACAAGTTCGGCTCGCACCTCGACCTTCTGTTCTTCTCGCTGACGAACATCGCGAACGAAGTGCTGCAGCGCGACAGGTCGGGCTACGCGTTCCGCCATTGGAACAGCCCGCATGAGCTGGTCGTCGTCTGCTGGCATTCGCCGGAGACGCTCGAGGATCGCATCCGCGGCATCAACGAGGGCATCCGGTTCGTGCTGGGCGGCAGCCTGGATGCGGGAATCGGCACGATGCAGCCTTTTCCCGGCGGGCTGAAAGATTCGTACCGCGAGGCGCTGGCCGCCCTGCGGCAGCGGAATCTGCTCGAGACGCCCGGGCGCATGCTGCACTACGGCGCGGGCCAGCCGCAGCGTTTCATGCCGCTGCCGTTTAGCCGGTTCGAGGCCGATTTCCGCTCCGCCCTGCTCAGCGCCCGGGAAGACCAGATCGAATCGGTCACCGACCAGTGGATCGCCGCCATCGAGCCGCTCAGCTCCATTACGGCCGAACAGATGGAGCTGTGGAACCACGAATACACCGTGTTCAAGTCCCGCTGCATCGGCGAGTTCCTGCCGGACGAAGAGTCGGCTTCGCCGCTGGTGCCGCAGGATGCGGACAGCCCGATCTTCCCGCTCGACGACAGCGGCAGGCTGTCGCTCCGGCTGCTGCGGGACGAGGTGGCGCGGGATCTGATCCGCCTTTCCGTCATGCTGACGAAGCTGGCGCAGCGGGAGCGCAACATCATCCGCGACATCGCGGACTACATTGAGCGGCATTACCATGAGGAGATGACGCTGCAGCATATTTCGGATCGGTTCTATCTGAGCCGGGAATATATTTCGCGGAGGTTCAAGCAGGAGTTCGGGGAGAACATTTCCGACTACATCGCGCGGGTCCGCATCGAGAAGGCGAAACAGCTGCTGCTCAGCCCGAATCTTCGCATCGCGCAGATCGCGGAGATCATCGGGTATCAGGACGAGAAATATTTCAGCAAGGTGTTCAAGAAGATGGTCGGCCAGTCGCCGAATGAATACCGGAAGAAGCACGAGCGCACGGGGGAATGAGGCGGCGCGCCCTCATTCCCCGTTAGTTTTGCGGAAGTTCATCGTGTAGTTGAAGCGAGGTCCGAAAGACTGCTCCAGCTTGAACCCGATCCGCGCCGCCAAATCCGTCAACTCGGCCATCGGCACGAAATGCGGATCGCCGGGCTGCTCGGATTCGGACAGGCGGCCGTTCGGTCTGAAGCCATTCGGCGGCACTCATCCAGACTTCCAGCACCGCCGGGGCGTCATCCGGCGTTGCGGGTCTGACCTTCACACCAATCATAACACGATCCCCTGCCTTTGACCGCATGTCATGGTACCAACGTACTCGAGCTTCCTTTTCCCAGATCGTACTTCATACTGCGCAAGCTAATGGATTCACCGTACACCACATTCCCGTTCTCATCCAAACCTTCGACCACATATTGTATGCGAGACGGTTCCGGTGTTATGACGAACCAGGTCGTTACGCCTTCAGCTTCCGGGAACAGCTTCGCTTCATGCACATTGCCGAGGTGGTCCCTTACGTGCACGCGGGTAATGGCCGGATCGAGTACAAAGCCCATGAAACCGTCGATGTACTGTTCATTCGCGCCGATGCTCCATCCTCTGGTGATCACTTGGAATTCGGTATCCTTCATATTAATCTGATCCGTGTAAGCCGACAGCCCGCTCCGCTGCCAACCGTCACCTTTCCATACAAATTTATTTGCCGCCAATACGCCGTGAAGGACATCATCGATGACAGTTATGTTCCGGGATAATACGATCTGCCGTCCGTCTCCGACGGACTCCATGTGCAGGATCTCGGTTTGCAGCTCCGGGTATGAGACATCAAGCAGCGTCTGCCATTCCGTCAGAGTCGGCTCCTCCACCCTCAGTGTCGGGATTTCGGACCGGAACGGAGATCCCGTTTCGCTGCTCGCGGAGTCTGTTTCAACATGCTCAGGCTCATTCGCCGTCCCGGCGTCGTTCGTCTCAGTTGCAGCATCCCTTCCCCCGCCTGCGGTAGATGTATGGACGCCCATCTCCACGGAAGAATTGTCAACGGCCAGACCGGGCCACGGCAGCAGGTTCTGCTGTACCGCGAGCAACATGATGGCTGCCAGACACCCCGCCAAGGCCCCGAAAACCAATGCACGGCGGGATAACGGCGCCTCCGACATGGCCGCTTTCCGAACAGCCTTCTCATGAATCCGGGCGGCAAGCTCGGGGGTGAACATTCGCACCCGCAGCGGCTCCCCCTTCAGGTCGGCATACCAGTCGGGATCAGGTCGGTTCATGGAGCATCTCCTCCTTGCTTAACATTGCGGATAATCGCTTGCGGGCCGTGAACAGACGCGATTTCACGGTTCCTTCCGGAATGTCCAGAATGGCCGCGATCTCGGCGATGTTCAGCCCGTATTTCGCCTGCAGCACCAGCACTTCACGATATTTCGCGGGCAGCCGGAACACTTGCCGCCACACTTCGCCGGCCGCCTCGCGCTCGATGAACTCCTGTTCCGCCGAGGCCCCTGTTCCGCCGCCGCGAATCCGGTCGACAAGCAGCGCCCGCCGGAAAAACGCGGAGCGGAGGTAGTTCATGCTGACGTTATGCGTAATCCGCAGCAGCCAGGTTTTGACCGATGCCTCGCCTCGATATTCCCCGAACCGGCGATAAGCCTTGAGGAACACGTCCTGGGTGACATCATCGGCCATGGCGCGGTGCTTGACGAGCAGAAAGGCATAGTTCCACACCGTCTGTCCGTATTCCGCCATGAGCTGATCCAGGGAAAGCGGGTCAAGGCCCGCCAGATGCCGCCAATGTTCGTCGGCCAATGGTCTCACCTCAATTTATAGACAAGGCAGGGGGGCGATTGGTTCATTTATTGTAGCACAAGCATCCTCCGCTGGATCCCGATTCCTTGAGCATCTCCCGGTCACGTCTGACACTCGCGCAAATCCGGCAAATTCGGAGCGGAGGCAATTTACCTTAAGGGTACAAGACGGTCTGATGCAACGATAACCGGTATAAAATAATAAAAGCTTCCCCCGCGCAACAGCTTGGGAGAAGCTTTTTTTCTGCGGATTGTGCGGCGATTCCGGTCATGCCTTCCGGAGCATGCACCGCTCAATCCAACGGTACGGTGATCAACGAACTGTCGATTGCCTGCAGCAGGCTCAGGTCATGATAGGAAGCCCGGTCGGGGATCGACTGAATATTGCCGACGGACAGCAGGTACTCGCCGACCTCGGGTCCGTTGCTGCCGTTCCAATACGCGTCGTCCACGACCATGGAATATACATTGCGCGACATGATCTCGGTCAGTTCTTCCTCACTCAGATGAAGCTCCGGCGCAAGGATGCGGATCGCTTCTTCCCGATTTTCATTGATGAAATCCGTCGCGCGTTTCAAGGCGCGAAGAATCGCCTTCAGCGTGTTCGGGTTGTTGCTCAAGAATTTGTCGGTGACCTGGATCGTGGTGTGGACGCAAATCGTTGACAAGCTGGGCAAGCGAAACGAAATACACCGGCAATCCTTGTCCAATGGCCTCCATGGCGAGGGCAATCGCCAAATGGGTCTTGCCTACGCCGGGTGGACCCAAAAACAGCACGTTTTCCTGCCTGCCGATGAACGTGAGTCCTGCAAGTTCCCGGATGAGCCGTTCGTCTATGCCCGGCTGAAAGGAGAAGTCGAACTCCTGCAAGGTGCGCCGGTACGGAAGATGCGCCAGTTTCATGCGCACCTCGACGTTTCGGCGCTGACGCTCCTGAAGCTCTGCCTCCAGCAGCTCATTCAGGAACGACAGATAGGTGCTCTGGCTGCGACTTGCAGCTTCGAGGATCGCATCCAACGATTGGGCGGCTTGTCCCAATCCGAGCTCTTCCAAACGGTGGCGAGCTTGCTCCAGCTCGATCATGTTCCCACCTCCATCAGCCGCTCATACACATCCAGCGATCGCACTTCCACGTCCTGCACCGGAATCCGGATGCCCTGCGGCTTCGGGTATGCATACCCCTGGGCCGTGCTGAGGTTCGCGTATTGGTGTTCACACATCACCAGCGTCCGTGATCGATGCTGTTTCTTGTGCTGGGCAATGAGCTCTTGTTCCCGGTAGATCTCGATGAATCCATTGATGTCCCGCACCTTCACGTCCCGCCCGCTGTACTTCCAGGGAACGCCATAGCGTACGCCGTCATAGCTCACAAATCCGTCCCGGCTGACTTTTCGCACCTCAAACCGGTATTTGGCCAGACGATCCGCTGGCGGGAGCACCCCGAGCTTCTCCTGCGCCAAACGCTCAATGGGTCTTTCCCCGGTCGTTCCGTGGATGCGCCGGTTTTGCTCGTCACACCACTGCCTTGCCTGACGATTCAGGTCCTCCACATCCGTAAACCGTCGGCCCGCCATGAAATTCTGCTCAATGAATTGGACCGCCCGTTCCACCTTGCCCTTCGTTTGCGGCCGCCGGACGCGGCAGACTTTCGGAACCATGCCAACCGTTGCGGCGAAATCCTCAAACAGCGGATGCCATCGGGGCTTTCGATCATCGCCCATGCCGAGG
>Ga0207747_1000954_pt1 | contig 24603 bp, 19 predicted proteins | sample HigsolmetaGSP11D_FD_184839 | JGI IMG/M metagenome (GOLD analysis project Ga0207747, IMG submission 184839) | High solid enriched microbial communities from the Joint BioEnergy Institute, USA - SP1-1-D (SPAdes) | ecosystem: Engineered > Bioreactor > SSF (Solid state fermentation) > Aerobic >...
CGGCTCATATGCATTCACGCGGATCATCCGTGGAGCAGCTTGATGGAAGCATTGTGGCGGAAGCCGAAACGAACTTCGAAAGGGCGTCCGAAACGAACCGGACGACCGCCAAAGGTACCGAGGGTATAGATGAAGCCGAAACTCATTTTGGTATAAATGGACGGCAAAAAGGAATAACTGACATTTTATGGGATAATGCGTTGGGTGTTGGGACCACACCCAACACTTAGCCCTTACGGAGAAAAAGGCGGATGGAAACATTTGCATAATGTTGTTATTGCTGTAACATCCCAACATTTCGATTTGCTCGATGCAACGCTAGTGCTGATTTACCATGGTATTACCCTAGTATGTAGCTGTACCCTATACATTTTTTATACATAGACATATTTCGACAAAAAAAGAGGGGATATCCCCTCTCGAAAGAATATCGCTGACCTGTCGTCTTGACCTGTACTGAAATGGACTCTTAGTCCCAAGACAGCTTTCCTTTCCTGATCTTCGCGATGTAGACGATCTGCCCGGTATGATAATGGATCTCCCGCAGCATGGCGATCATCAGGTTCAGTACGGTGGTCTCGTTGTTCACCTGGCTGTATGTCAGCGGAGGCAGGTTGAGGAATGGTCGGGACATGAGCAGATGGGGATGGGACCTGAGATGTTCGAGGTACCGGATGATGAGCTCAAACGCTTCCCTCGCCTTCCGATACGCCTCATCCCTGGACATATACAGCCCGCGTTCAAACTCCTTGTCCCGGTCCCGTGTGTCGGGGATGTTTAAGAATATCTGCTCGATCCGCGAATGCACACAGCCCCGGATATGCGCGACCAGATTCGCAATGCTGTTGCTGTCTTCATTGGGCGCCCACGTGATGTCCTCTTCCTCCAGTTGCTCGATGACCTTCAGGATGCCTCTCATCTCGGACCTGAACTTCGGCAGCATGCTGTCAATGAACTCCATGGCGATATCCATTGGCGACAACACCCTTCATCCCTTCGTTTATACAAGTTTATTCTACCAAACACACGTTCTGTGGACAACCAATTTTCACCAAAGGATGGCTGAACATGCTGTTAAATCCTCTCTTGCAAATCATATCCTGATCGGTTAGTATCTTGGCAATAACAGGCATCAACCTGCGATGGTCGGGCGAGGTCCGCATGTTGGGTCAAGGCGGATGATGGTGGGGGGAGCCTCGCTTGATCTTCTGTATCGCGGCGGATGATGGACTGGAAGCTTCGCCTGATCTGATGAATGGCGGTTGGATGATGGTCTGTTGGGCTCTGCGTGATTTCTGTATCGCGGCGGATGATGGACTGGAAGCTTCGCCTGATCTGATGAATCGCAGTGGAAATTGGCCCTGGGAAGCTTCGCCTGATCTTCCGCAGCGGATGACGGGACAGGGGAGAGGAGGTTGTCAGGTGAGACGAATCTACGATGAGCAACAGTACGGCGTCATGTTTTCCGGACATTTTCAGGTGGATGACAACTATATCACCCACCGGCCGAATGGCCGAGGCGACTGGCTGATCGCCTATACGGTTGGGGGACGGGGATACTTTGCCACAGACGGTCTCTATCGCGAGTGCGGCGAGGGCGACGTCGCCTTGCTGAGACCGGGAGCTCCGCATACATACGGGACGGTGAAGGGCGAGACGTGGAATTTCGTATGGGTGCACTTCCCGGAGCGTGCGATCGAAGACCACCTGCTGCCAGTCGAGCCGCTTCATGTGCAACACCTCGATGCCGGTTCGCTTCGCACCCGCATCCATGAAGCGTTCGGGCGCATCCTCGCCGACTCCAGAGAACGTAGCGACTTCTGGTACGAGCTGAGCCTGAATTCGCTGCGCGAGATTCTGATGCTGCTCGCCCAGCAGAGGGAGCGGCGGCTCGATCCGAGGATCGCCGAGGCGCTGCACTATCTGTCCGTGCATATGCGCAGCCCGCTGCACATCGAGCGCCTGGCCCGGACGATCGGCCTCTCTCCCTCCCGCCTGTCCCATCTGTTCAAGGAGCAGACCGGCCTGCCCATCATCGATACGCTCAACCGCATGCGCATCCTGCAGGCAGCCTTGCTGCTGGAGCATACGCATCGGAGCGCCGCCGAGATCGCCTATGACGTCGGCTTCCACAACTACAACCACTTCATCAACCAGTTCCGGAAATGGCTCGGCACCACGCCGAGCGCCTACCGGAAAGCGAGAAATGTGCCGCATGAAGAGTCATGATGGAGCATAGCTGGGTCGGGAGGGCGGTTTGTTTGATGGGCTACCTAGCCTGACAGCAGGGTTGGCCAGCGACTCACATGGTAACGCCGCCTTGAGCCTATAAGAGCGGTACGCTCGACCAGCTTCCGGATGGATGGTTGTGGGCCCATACCTGTTGTATGAAATTTCATACAAAAATATCTGAAAAAGGTCTTTCGCGATCCATTTTGTACGATTTTTCGAACAAAAATATGGAAAATCAGGCGATTGATGACCATTTTGTACGAAAAATCGTACAAAAACTTATAATTAAAGGAAAATTACGATAATTTTGTATGAAAAATCATACATAAATCTGCAATCGGCGCAATTCAGCTATCATGTTGTATGAAAAATCGTACACCTGCCTCTAGTTCGATGATCGGTAATAGCTGGACATGGCTCGCGGATCACAGGCCTGGTTATTCCAGGGGGCTCAGCATGTCTCTGGCCCCCCAATCAACCACACCGCACATATGAACCAGCCCTCACGAAAAAAGGACGCTTCGCACACAGCCATCCTCCTTCAACCGTGCACGGGTCCCATCTTACACGCCCCACAGCGTGACCGGCCCGTTCAGGCCCAACGCACACAGCCATCCTCCAACAAGCGCTCAGGTCCCATCTTACATGACCCACAGCGTGACCGGACCGATCAGGCCCGACGGGAATGACTTGCCGTCGTACGCATTGGCCAGGCTGTTCGTGACCGCCACGCGCACCACGTTGCTGCCGCTTCTCACCGCCCGGCTGATGTCGTAGATGTACGGCTTCCACATCCGCACGCCGATCTCCTCGCCGTTCACCCACAGGCGAGTCATCTCATGTGCCTCGCCCAGATCCAGCAGCACCTGCCCTCCGGACTCTCCGACCTGGCCCAGCTCGAACTCACGCTCATAGGTGATCGTGCCGGAGTAGTGCTCGAGCCCGGCCCACTCCGTCCACGACGACAACCGGGCCAGCTCGCCCGTCCACGGGCCATCCACGACGCGCCACCCCGAAGGCAGCTCCTGCAGCAGCTTCCGCTCGCGCGGCTGGCGCGCGGCGTCAGCCGGAGCGCGGCCAGGATCTGCGGCGAGCACAAGGCACTCTCTCCGCTCCACCCGCAGAGCGATGCGCTGCCCATCCGCTGTCTGCCTGCTGTACGCGAGCGTCATCCGGCCCGTCCAGGGCTCCCAGCATTCGATCGCTCCCGACTCGCGAATCTCCAGCTCGCCTTCATAGGCCTCTTCGCCTTCATTCACCACCACATAGAAGCGGATCCCGTCCTTGCTCAGGCGGCTGACGCGAAGCGATGCGCAGGCAGGCGTCAGGGTCACCGCTCGTCCGAGCTCCGCCGCCAGCAGCGACGGCACCTGCGCCTCATCCCGAACCCACCGCTGGCCGATGTCCGGCACAGATCCGCCCGTTCCTCCGGACAGCTCGACGACCATGCCTCCCTGCCCGACGTATGCCTGCAACAACCGCCGACTCTCCGCCGACAGGCGCCAGCCTTCCTCCACCAGCACCGCCCTGTATCGGTAGCCCGCGATCTCCAGGGCGCCGTCGCGCATGGCGACGGACCCGTCAAGCAGCAGGGCTTCCTCGAGATAGTTGAACTCGATCTGGTGCTCGTACAGCGGCCGCACGATCCGCCACGGCAGGTAATCCGCTCCGGCCAGCACGGCGACCTCCGCGCCGTTCCTGCTGTCCGTCATCAGCCAGCTCATCCGCCTGATATATCGGGAGAACTGCGCATACTCCGACCACCAGATGTTGTTCGGTCCGACGTCCGGCGGACGCTCATCGCGTCGCTCGCCTCGTATGGAATAGTAGAAGGCATGCGGACTGATCATATTCACGCCCCTGACGAACAGCCAGTCGAGATACCACTTCATATCGTCCGCCGTCAGCGACCACCCGCCTTCGAGGCCGCAGACGCCGAAGCATTCGTTCAGGTTGCGGCGGCGGCCGCGGTGGCGAGCCGCGTCCGAGGAGCACTTGCCCATCGTGCTGTGCGGACCGGTGAGCGCCTTGTCCCCTTCCGGTCCGATGTATCGCCATACGACATCCTGCCCCGGGATATGGAAATGCTCCAGCAGCCCGATATCCTGGCTCGCCGCCGGATGCCCGGTCAGGCCGATGCCATGCGCCTCGCACCAGTCAGACAGCGCCTTGTAATACGTGCGCGACAGGCGGCTGCGGATCGCCTCACGGAATCTCGCGCGGATGCGCTCCGTCCCTGCACCGGCCTCAAACCACAGCGCCGGCAGATCCTTCACATCCGCCCCTTGCGCCAGCAACTCATCGAGGAATCCTCCCGTCCAGGGCATCAGTCCCTGGACATGTCCCCGTCCGAGCAGGTCCGGCTCATCGGTGAACATCGCGATGACCGTCGAGCCGAAGTAGTCCTTCAATCGCCTGTAATACACCTCATGGGTCAGTCGGATGAAGGCCCGCACCGCTTCCGGATTCAGCAGGTCGGCCGCGGCCGGCGCATCGGGCTCCCCGTCATCCTGGCCGGGATGCACGCCACGGATCGTCCCCTTCGAATACGTATCGACGAACAGCAGCACCGACCAGTCGCCATAAGGCGGCGGCACAAACCTCACTCCATCCCCGTCAACATCCAGCACAACCGTGCTTGCGGGATCGATCTCCCGCTCCCCCAGCTTGCGAACCGCCTGCACAGAGACCAGCCTCTCTCCCGCCTCCAGCGTCACCGGCACGACTGCGCCTTCAAGGCCGCACGGGTATTCCCTCATCTGCAGCCCGCGGCTGGCATAATCCGGGTTCTCCTTCACCACGAGGCCGTTGGCGGAACCCGACGGATACATGCCCTCATCGTACAGGATCACCTTCATCCCCAGCCTGTGCGCCTCGCTGACCGCCAGCTCGACCAAATCCATGTAAGCGTCGGACAGATACGGCATCGAGCGAGGCAGCCCCATCCGCGGATGGATGACGAAGCCGTCCACTTCCTTCGCGTGGAAATCGCGAAGCTGCCTCAGGATCTCATCCCGCGTCAGCTCGTCATTCCAGAACCAGAACGGGATCGGCGTGAACTCTGCCGGCGGACTTGCAAACTGTTGCTTCAATGCGTCAAATCGGCTCATCATCGGCACCCCATATTACTAGATGAAATCATTCCTGGAACTCCCGAACCTGGACTAGGTGGAATCTTCCAGACACCCATCTTCCATCTTATTACAACGTTGTCCAAAATCCAATAAAAAAAAGACGCCTGACGGCGTCACGATTACCGCGGATGTTTACGGCCGTTGATCCTGCGCTTCATGAATGTGATGACAGCCGCCAGGATCAGCGGCACGATCCCGACGGTCAGGGTGATCATCGGCCATACGTCATTGACGGAGTAGCTGAATTCGGACTCTTGCTGAAACATCGTCACAGACATCAAAAAGGTCATAAAGGCGATGAACGGAAGAACAACTTTCTCATCCTTCAGCTTGAAAAAATTCACCGTGACCTGATTGAGAATGAACAGGACGATCGTTGCTTTCATGAAGGATCCCGCGATCAGCGCGATGCCCACGATCGCCTCGATGCCCGAGATGAATTCACCGATCTGAATCAGCCTGGCAACGGAGTACAGGGAAAATTTCCGGTCTGCCGCCAGGGGGCCGAGCGTCATGATCGTCAACAACACAACGCCAAGCAGAAAGAGTCCGCTTACCGCTGTCATGACATACATCCATTTCCCGACGGATGGCCTGCTTTCCTGGCGCACAAACGGAAACAGGGCGGAGAACAGAAACAGTTCCGCAAAGGGAAAGCCAAAGGAAAAGTAGATGCCGTGAAGAACGGGTTTCATCCCGTCGGCGAACAGAGGGAGCAGCGTCTCGAATCTGGCGATGGGCATGGCCATGATATCTATGAGCATGGCGAAGGCCAGCATGGAACTGAGCAGCAAAAAGAACATCCGCCCCATCACCTCAATGCCGGCATGAACGGTGTAGGCTGCGGTGATGAGCGTGAGTCCGTTGAATACATACATCGGAGTTTCGACCATCATCGTATTGACAAAAAAATTGCCGATCCCGAGCACGATATAGGAAAGCATGAGATACAGCATGAGCATGAGAAGTATGGCCACAACGGCGGAAATCCATTTCCCGTAAATATGATTCAAATATTCGGGATACGGGGAATCGGGATAGCACCGAAACAAATACAGGGCCAGGCTGAGCAGGATGATCGCCATCAGGGTCGATGCAATCAGGGAGAGCCAGGCCATATTGCCAGCGAACTGGATCATCGGATTCGGAATATAGACGATGGAGGATCCGACCATGAAACTGACATACAGAATCGCCAATTGCCCAACGCTGATGGTATGTTTTTCCAGGTTATTCTTCATATTCTCTCACCTTTTATGGACTTCAAGGATGCTTTTTCAGCCATGCGACGAGGATGTCCGCCAGTTTTCCGATGGACAGATTGGCAAGGTCCTGAAGGTTGGGCCAGTCATTGCCGGTCGCGAATATCACGCTGAGATAAACGATCGGCAAGACATAGAGAAGCAGGATCCACCGTTCCCTGCGTTGCAATCCTTTGATGCGCCTGATGAGCAATGGAAACAGGGAGACTCCCACCAGGATTATAACCGCCAAATATTCGAACATCCCGCCTCCATCCTCCATGCCTGTTTATTCTTCCCCGTTTTTGGCAAACGGGGTCGGATTCATCATTTTCGAGCTCCCATTGATGATCCTGACCCGAATATCCACCGGAACTTGCGGATACAGGTCATCCCATTCCTGCTTGATCTTCTTCCATCCGGATGGATGACGCAGGTACAGGCGATGAGCGATGCCCAGTCCATCCACCCCGCTTTGTTGAAGGAAGTTCATGACGCTTTTCAACTGCTCTTCCATATACAGCTCCAATTTATCAATGAACCATTTCTCATCCTGGGGATCACGGATCGTTGTGCAGACCAGCTCCCCGATCCCCCCTTCGACGCGCACATCGAACTGAACGGCGACGCTGCTTTCCCGGAGCTCCGGATTCATCCTGGTGCTTACCTTAAACACTTCAATGGTTTCCGTTCGGGAATCGGATGAATGTGGATCGCAAGGGATTTCCAGAACCCCATATCTGTACTTGTTTGCAAGCATCAGCAAGTATTCGGCTTTCTCGGGATCGACCCAATGATCCATTTTGCCCTTCTTGATCAGCGCAATCCCTTGAACGATCCTTTGGTCATAGGTTGGCTCCGTCAGCAGGTAAGGCAACATCGCGGTTTCGGATTCGCTTTTCAACTGAAAGGCGAGCTCCAGCAGGCTCGACCTGATGGTCTTCCCTGCCTGATTTGCAGAAAAATTCAACTGCTTCTGAATCTGGCTGCCTAACGTATTTTCAATCATGGGATTGCCGAACAGGTAGTCCCGGGCCTTCCCTCTGGTGATCATGACAGGCGCGTTGAGGCGCATCTCCGGTTCGCGATAGAAAAAATCCAGAAAATCCTCCAGCACCTCCTTTGCCGCATCTTCGCTGATCAGGATGATCTGGATATGGCTGAATTGGGAGCGTCGTCCGGTAAGGGTCGAAATGTTTCGCACGATATTGAAAACGCTTGAACCTTCCAGACTCAGATTGATAAAAGCGGACTTCTCATCCTGCACGGAAGGAGCGCCGAACTGGCTCGTCGGCTTGTAAATCTGGAAGGTCAGCGCGAATTTCTCCTTCTCTCCTCGATCAGCCGCTATCGCAATGACGAATGCCCTTTCGGTCATTTCCAGCTTGCTCCAGCAGCCGGTCAGCATCAGGCTCAACAGGACGAGCACCACGGTCAACTTCTTCATGACGCATCATTTCCCGGTCCACGCATGGATGGAGACACGAACAATTGGCCAACGCGTCTCGGACGGAACGGTCCGAACGGATCAAAATACGGCTGCCCCAGGGAACGCAGGGAGCACAGATGCAAAAGCATGAAAAGGATGCCGATCATGATCCCGAACCCTCCCAACGTGGCCGCCAATAAAATGAAGGGAATCTTCAAGAGCCTCAATGCGATCGCAAAATTGTACTGCGGAATTGAAAAGGAAGCGATACCCGTTAATGCGACGACCACGATCATGATTGGAGAGGCGATGCCCGAATCGATGGCCGCCTGGCCGATGATCAACGCTCCCACGATGCTGACTGCGGACCCGACCGCTTTCGGCAATCGAATGCCGGCTTCCCGCAGCAATTCAAAGAAAAATTCCATGATCAACACCTCAACGACAGACGGAAACGGAATGCCTTCCCGCGTGTTCGTGATGGCCAGGAGAAGCACGGTGGGGATGAGTTCAGTATGAAAAGTGGTTAAGGCCACATAGATGCTCGGCAAGAAAAGCGCAATCACAAACGCGGACAACCGCAACGAGCGAATCAGGAAAGTAAAGATGAATCGCTGGTAATTGTCCTCAACGGACTGCAGAAATTCAACGAACAAAGCGGGACAGATCAAAATCACGCCCGACCCTTGCGTCAGGACGATGATTTTCCCCTTCAGCAAGGCCAGTGCAGCCATATCGGTCCGCTCGGTGAACATGGCTTGCGGAAAAGGAGAATAGACGGAGTCCTGAATAAACCGTTCGATCGTGGTGGTGTCGATGATCTCATAATCTTTGATCATGCCGATGCGCTGCTCGAACTTTTGCAAGATCCCGGCAGGAACGACACCATCCAGGTATCCGTAGACCATTTCCTTGCCTGATTTGGCCCCCTCGTTGCTGATCTTCACGAACTTCAAATCAGGAGTTTGCAGCCGCAATCGGAGCATGCCGATGTTTACGGATAAGTTTTCCACCGTCCCTTCCCTGGGGCCGATCGTCACCCTTTCCCCTGTCGGTTCTTCCACACTCCGGGTCTGCAGCTTGAATCCGTCGAAACTGACGGCATGATCCCATTTATCAATAAAGAGGACGATGTGCCCCTGCAAGATCATCCCGACCACATCTTGGATGGAAGTGTGGATCTGAAAGGGGCGTTCGGTTGGACCATGTTTCTGAAACCACTCTACGACCAACTGCGAGTGAACCGAATCGCCGCTGATCATCCTGTGCAGCTCCACATTTTGCAGGATGGACTGGATGACGGAGGTATGATTTTTCGCCAGCGAATCGCAGTAAACGGTGAGCGCGGAGCAACTGAAGTCCGGGCCGAAGGAAGCATGCTCGTACACCAGATCGGAGCATTTGTCAAACATGAACGTCAGGCGAGCCTCGTTAACCGCCAGCTTGGCAGATATGGGAATTGGGTCTTGATGATCCGCTACGTTGTTCATGGCTGCACCTTCCAAAAAAGTGATAATTCATTACAATTCTCGCCAAATCTCAGCGAAATTATACAAGATGGAAAACAGAAAAAACATTGGCCAGTAGATTAACAAGGATTCCCAACCCATCTGTCGAAGCATTCATTATCCGAATGGGTTGCATGGACTTCGGCGCCACTGTCCATTCATGCAACGGCCTTATGAAGGACAACCTTCCCGCCATGCACACAGCCAATAAGAAAGGAAATCGATCCAAGGTGATCCGCCATGTTTGAATTAATGCGCCATGGGGTGTACGGATACCGCTTCGCCGAGAACCCCGCGGAATGCATCTTCCAGCTCTATTGCACAGGCTATGACAAGGTGACCAGCCGCGACTACAGCTGGCATGGACTGAAGCGGCAGGACGGCCCCCTCGTCCTGTTCCAGTACACGCTCTCAGGCTGCGGCGAGATCGAGATCGCCGGTACCATACACGCCGTACCGCCGTGCCATGCCATGATGGTCGAGATTCCGGGCGACCATCACTATTACTTGCCCGAGGGCAGCAGCCATTGGGAATTTGTCTTCGTCCTTGTCCGCCCCTACCATCTGGAACCGCTCTGGCGGGACATGGTCCGCAGGGCCGGGTACGTCCCGCACCTGCCTGTGGACAGCCCGCCGATCCAGGCGCTCGGCCACCTGTATCGCCAGGCCTGCTCCGAGCAGATCCATGACCGGTACCAGGCTTCCGCTCTCGTCTACCATTTCCTGATGGAGCTGTACCGTTACTTCATGCTGCCTGCTGATCCCGAGACGAGGTGGCCGCCATCGGTGCGGGAAGCGGTCCGGTATATGAACACCCATTACCACCAGCCGATCAGCCTCGAACAGATCGCCGCCCATGTCGGGCTGTCCAGGTACCATTTCAACCGCCTCTTCACCAGAACGACGGGACGCACGCCGCTGGCTCACCTGACGCAGATCAGGCTCAAGCGCGCGGTGGACCTCATCAGGTATTCCACATACACGCTGGAGGAAATCGCCTGGCAGGTCGGCTATACGAACGGCGGCTATCTGTCGAAGCTCTTCCGGCGCCACTTCGGCCTGAGTCCCCGGGACTTCCGACAAGGCCAGGGGAGCATCCCACCCGGATAAAGGGGAAGAAGAGAGCAATATTGGACCAATGAGCGCAACAACCTCATCTGGATCATACCGCATTCCGAAGCCTATAATGGAACTGGAAACCGCAACTTTGGACCAATGAGAACCTCGATCATGCCAGGATAAGGGGTGTGTATGAGATGAAGCATCATGCGTGGGCCGCAACTCCGCCGATGGGCTGGAACAGCTGGGATTGCTACGGTGCGGCAGTGCGCGAGGAAGAAGTCAGGGGCAATGCCGAGTACATGGCCAGGCATCTGAAGCAGTACGGCTGGGAATACGTCGTCGTCGATATCCAGTGGTACGAGCCGGGAGCCGTCTCTTCGTTGTACCGACCGTTCGTCCCTCTGGAGATGGACGAATATTCGCGGCTCATCCCGGCGGTCAATCGCTTCCCTTCAGCCGCGGGAGGCAAGGGCTTCAAGCCGCTCGCCGACTACGTCCACAGCCTGGGCCTGAAGTTCGGCATCCATATCATGCGCGGCATACCGCGCCAGGCGGTGCATGCCAACACGCCGATCAAGGGCACGACGGCCACCGCCCGGGACATCGCCCATCCCAACTCGATCTGTCCCTGGAACACGGACATGTATGGGGTCGATGCGAGCAAGGAAGGCGCGCAGGCCTATTACAACTCGCTGTTCGAGCTGTATGCGGAATGGGGCGTTGATTATGTCAAGGTGGACGACATCGCCGCCTCCAGACTGTACGGCATCCATGCGGAGGAGATCCGCCTGATCCGCCGCGCCATCGACAACTGCGGGCGGCAGATCGTGCTCAGCCTGTCGCCGGGACCGGCGCCGCTGGAATATGCCGGGCTGCTGGCAGACAACGCCAACCTGTGGCGGATGACCGATGACTTCTGGGACATCTGGCGGTTGCTCTACGAGATGTTCGAGCGCGCAGAGAAGTGGGCTCCGCATGTCGGACCAGGCCACTGGCCCGATTGTGACATGCTGCCGCTCGGCCATATCGGCATCCGCTCCGTCGACGGGGGCGCCAGCGACCGCTGGACAAGGTTCACGAAGGACGAGCAGGTGACGATGATGACCCTCTGGTGCATCTTCCGCTCCCCGCTCATGTTCGGCGGAGAGCTGAGGGACAATGACGAGTGGACGCTGTCCCTGCTTACGAACGAGGAGGTGCTGGCAGCGCACCGCTATGGCAGCCGACAGCAGATGGTGTACCGCATCGAGGATCGCACCGTCTGGCGATCGGTGCATGCGGAGACCGGGCAGCTATACGTCGCCCTGTTCAACCTGCGCGACGATGTCAGCGAAGTGTCCGTGACCCTGGAGCAGTTGGGCACAGACGGCATCTTCGCCGTGCGCGACCTGTGGAAACGCGAGGATCTCGGGACCGTATCCGATCGCATCTCCGTGACGCTTCCGCCCCATGCATCCGCCTTTTATGTGTTGACGAGAACCGGATAAACGAACACGAGGGTTGGGAATGAACCGTGCCTGTTGAGGGCATGGCACTGCCCAACCTTTTTTTCATGGACGGCAACCACATGAGATGGATGATGAGTTGGACAAGCGAGCCTGAACATGCCACAATAGGATAGATGGATCCGGCTGCGCCACACGTCATATCCGTATGACATGTGGCGCAAGTCATCCATCCGGGCAACTGACGCACCATCTGTATGAAGCACTGTAAGGAGCAACTGACATCATGAGAAGCTACCAAGTTACCCTGGGACTGCTGCTGATGAACATCTTCATCGCCTTCCTGGGCATCGGTCTCGTCATCCCCGTCCTGCCGACGCTGATGAACGAGCTGGGCCTCACAGGCACGATCGTCGGCAACCTGACGGCGGCGTTCGCCGTCGCGCAATTCCTGTTCTCCCCCTTGTCCGGCAGAGCGGTTGACCGGTTCGGACGCAAGCTCGTGCTCGTCACCGGGCTGTTCCTGTTCGGCATCTCCGAGCTTCTGTTCGGCGTCGGGACGACTATCGAGGTGCTGTTCCTCTCCCGTATCCTCGGCGGGATCAGCGCCGCCTGCATCATGCCGGCGGCTACGGCATTTATAGCGGACATTACCACCGAGGACACGCGGTCCAAAGCGATGGGCTACATGTCCGCGGCGATCAATACCGGCTTCATCATCGGTCCGGGCATCGGCGGCATGCTGGCTGACTTCGGTTCGCGCATTCCCTTCTTCTTCGCCGGAGGCTTGGGGACGCTGTCCGGGATCCTGTCGATCATCCTGCTGACCGAGCCGCAGCGCGCCAGCCTGCAGCATGGACGAAGGGCTGAGCAGGCGGATCAGGGCAGGCGAGGCTTACGACGAATCTTCGCGCCGCACTATTTCATCGTGTTCGTGCTTATCTTCATCGCCTCCTACGGACTGGCTGCCTTCGAGTCCTTCTTCAGCCTGTTCGTCGATCACAAGTTCCGGTTCACGCCGAAGGACATCGCGATCATCATCACCGGCGGCGCGGCCTTCGGCGCCGTCGCCCAGGTGCTGCTGTTCGACCGGCTGATCCGGCTGTGGGGCGAGATCCGTCTGATCCGCTATTGCCTGATCATGGCCGCCGTGCTCGTCTTCCTGATGACGGTCGTCCATGCCTATCTGTGGATCCTGCTCGTCACCTTCCTCGTGTTCGTCGGCTTCGATCTGTTCCGGCCGGCGGCCACCACCTATCTGGCCAATCTGGCCGGGGATGAGCAGGGGTTCGTGGGCGGCATGAACTCGATGTTTACGAGCCTCGCCAACATCTTCGGACCGATCGTCGGCGGCATCCTGTTCGATGTCGATGTGAACTACCCGTATTATCTCGCGTCGATCACGCTTGTGCTGGGCATCGTGCTCACCCTGTTCTGGAGACGGCCAGCGCAGCAGACAGAGCGAAGGCCGGTCAGGGGCTGATGCCCTGCCGGCCTTCGTACTTTTGCTCATGCGTCCTCTTCCTGCGGGATCACGGTCAGGATCAGATGGACGGCCTCCGCCCTGCTGGTCGAGCTGTTCGGCGCGAAGCGGTTGTTGCCGACTCCCTTGACCCAGCCCCGTTCGGCAGCGGCCGCGATGTAGCCGCGCGCCCAGGCCGGGATGCTGTCCGCGTCGGCGAACTTCGGCGCGGCATTCGCATCGGGGACGATGCGCTGCGAACGGACGATGATCGCCGCCATCTCGGCGCGCGTGATCAGCCGATTCGGCTGGAAGGTCCCGTCCGGGAAGCCCTGGATCAGCCCGGCCTGCACGGCGGCTGCCACATAACCCCGCGCCCAGTTCGGGATGGTGCTCTCGTCCGCGAAGCCCAGACGGGGCTGGCTAGGGATGTCCAGCTTCATGGCGCGAACGAGCATCGCCGTGAACTCGACGCGCGTCACGGGCTGATTCGGCCGGAAAGCCTGGTCCGGATAGCCGTTCACCCAGCCCTGATCAGCCGCGCGGATGATGGACAGGAGCGCCCAATGGGCAGCGACATCGGTGAAGGGGATGACGAGCACGTCGACCAGCTGCACCTCCTGAGGCAGCTCCGTCAGGTCCAGCTCCGTGTCCACGAGCTTGGCCGCATACAGCCTGAACTCGGCATCCTTCGCCGTCAGCCGCTCGAACTTCAGGGTGGCGAGCAGCGCGTCACCGTTCGTTCCGGCTGCCTGTCCGATCTTCGTATGCGCGAACAGGATGCTCCCCCCGCTGTCCTTCGGTTCGACCGTGAAGCCGGAGAGCTCGCTTCTCCCCTCGACAAACTGCACTTGCTCGGGATCATAATCCAGGTTGAACTGGTATGCGTACAGGTCATCCAGGTTGACCCCCGAGACCCGGATCACGATGCTCGTCCCCTTGCTCACCGCATCCATCCATATCGCCTGACCGTCATCCGCAGCGAGGGAGTGGACCGGGCACATCGCCAGACACAGGACCACCGCCAGCAAGATGATGAAACTGTGTTTCGTTCTTCTCGTCATCCGTTTATCCTCCTTCGTCCGTATCCGTGAACAGGAAGGCGCATGAACGCAGCCTTCCTGTCACCTTCCCGGTTATCAGGTTCTGTGATTACGGAGTCCAATCCTCAAGGATCATCCGGGCGATCGCAGCCAATACGCGGATGTCGATCACGCCCTCATCGAACAGGTCGGCGACCTCGATCTCGCTCCAATCCGGATCCGAGCTGGTCGTGCCTAAGTATCTGGCAACGATCGACAGATCGCGGATCGTGATCTTCGTCTGCCCTTCGACCATGCTGATGAACTGCGAGCGATAATGGCTGATCGCAGCGTTCAGGTCAGCGGTCGCCTGATCCACCTCGCCCTGCGTTGCCGTCGCCCGATCATGGACAGCCCTGGCCGCATCGATCGCCGACTGCAGCTCCGCCTTGGAGCCGGTGCGGTATTGGCCGAGCTTGTTGCCTTCCTGCGTGCTGTTCAGCAGGTTCTCCGCCTCGCTGATCGCCTGGGCCAGCGCGGTCTTGTCCGCCGGTTGCGGCACCGGAATGTTGCTCGACACGTTGATCGTATGGGTGGACGCCACGGTCAGGTCGACGGTACCGGATATGCCGCTGCGCGATACCTCGAACTGGAGGATCGACACCTGTGCATTCCCTTCAGGGGCATCGGCCTTCACCTTGCCATGCAGGGTGAGGAGGCTTCCATCCTCCTGGATGGCGTGCTCTTCTCCCGAGACGCTGGCGATCAGACGGATCTGGCCTTCTTCGGGACGAACCGCCGTTGCCAGCACTTCCAGATGGGCCCGGTTGGTCGAATAGGCACCATCCGCCAGCGACCACGTCGAACCATCCTGAACCAGTTCGTATTCGATCCGGGACGGGTCGTAGCTCACGACCACATCAAACACCGTGAAGCCATATACGACATCCGTCACGCTCAGATCCAGTGTGATGGATTGGCCCGGTTCAGCCTGGCTGGTCCCGCTGAGCTTCGCCTTGGCCCAATGGCCCTCTGGCTCCTCCGGTTCTTCCGGTTCTTCAGGCTCTTCCGGAGTGACGGGCGCACCCGGACGGTCTTCCGCCGCGTAAGCGTACACGTTGAAGTTGTCGATCCAGGTTGTCCAGGAAGTCGTAACTCCGCCTGGCCTTACCAGAACAAACTGGAGTCGCGAGAAGTTGTTGGCATATGTCGTTCCCTCATCGAATGGGATGCCCTTGACCTCAGCCGTCTGCTCGTTAGCCATATTGGTGATCTTCAGATCGATGGTTCTCAGGTCGAAATGGAGCGCTGCCTGCACGCGGTAGAGCGCATTGGCCTGAGTGAATCCGGTGCCGACCGGCGTACCCGTGATCGGAGTGTTCGAGGCCGTACCGCCCGTTGCATACGCCAGCTCATTGCCGTTCAGATGCTGCAGCGTCAGATACCTCATGCCATTCGAGTCCTCGAAGCTGAGCTGCGCACCGGTCGAGTTGACGGGCGATCCGACATTCCATTCGAGATCGATCAGGACGGTATCCGCAACTACCGGTTGGCTCAACTGCTTCTGCGTGCTGCGCACGCCTGTTCCGCCGCCGCTCAGCTGGAATACCTTGTTGCCGCCTACGGTCGCCACCTGGCTGCCGAGATAGCCTACGCCGCCGGCGGTGCCTGTGGACGAGCCCCAGGTGTCGCCTTCATTGCGGTTCTCGAAGCTCTCGCTGATGATCGGCACGTACACGCGGGCGCTGTCCTGATGCGAGCCTTCGACGGTCCTGGCCGTGATTCGCGCTGTGCCTGAGGAGAGCGCGGTCACACGGCCCAGCGAGTCGACCGTGGCAACCTCCGGATCATGGGACGACCACGTCACGTCGTTGTTGGTCGCCTGAAGCGGCTTCACCTCGGCGCTCAGACGAACAACCGGCGGATTCGGATCCGGATTCAGTTCGGAGAAATGATCCGAACGCACGTATACCGCTTTCGGCTCCACGTTGATGCCCGTTACCGCGACCGGTTCGCTCTGCACATTCACGATCACCGACTCCGTCAGTCCGCCGGACTCGGTGGTCGCCGTGATGACCGCTGTGCCGACCGACACGCCCGTCACCTGACCTTGCTCATCGACCGTGGCGATGTCCGGATCGGAGCTTTGCCAGATGATCCGCTTGTTGTAGGCATTATCCGGCAGGACAAGGGCGTCTATGCGCTTCGTCGTGCCGACGAGCAGGTTCAGCACGGATCGGTCGAGGATCAGCTCCTCTACGGCGATGGCATTCACCGTGATGAAGGCCGTTGCCTTGACATTCTGATCATCGATCGAATAGGCGGTGATCGTCACGGTCCCCTGTTGCTCGTGAGCCGTCACCACGCCGTTCTCATCAACGGAAGCGATCTCCGGATCGGAAGAGGTCCAGCCGATCTGATGCAGGCCCGCTTCTTCCGGAGCGAGGGTGACCGACAGCGACTGTGTCTCTCCCTGCAGCATCGTCGTCCGATAAGGCTTGAACTCGATCGACGTCACCGGACAGTAGAGATTGAAGTCGCGCTCCACAGAGCCATCGATGCCAAGCAACATCGTGGTCGGCCTGCAACCGTTCTTGGTGCCGTACAGTACCGCATAGTCCGCCTGCGGCAAGCCTTGGAGCATGAAGTATCCGTGAGCGTTGGTCTGCGTGGTATAGTCCTTTCCGCCGATCGTGACACGTACGGTGGCATCGCGGATTCGTTTGTCGCCGCCGTTGGTGACCCAGCCGCTGACAGACCCGGTGCCGCGCTTCGTCACGATATTCGGGATCGGCGGTTCCTCCATGCCAACGCCGATGAAGAAGCTCGGATGCGGCGGCTGATTGTACCCGACGTTCTGCCAGGCGATCGCCAGCCTGTACTGCGGATCATGCATCAGCGTATAGATCCGCGTATCGGTCAGATCCGTCGTCGTATACAGCCGGAGCGCATTGCTGTCCACAGTGCGCCAGATGACCTCCTCGCGCCAGTCGCCGAGCAGATCGGCCTGAAGCACGGGCGTGCCCTTCGTATGGTTGTTGGACAGCGTTCCTTCAGCCTTCAGCAGGTTGACCAGTCTCAGATTCTCATAATCCCACTTGTCGATCTTGCCAACCCCGGTCGCCTGCGCATCGTTCCACTCATGGTCGAGCAGCTCGCGCAGCAGGTCGCCATCCCACCAGATCGCGAAGTTCGTCGACGGGATCTGGTCAGCGATCTTCTCGCCTGTCGCCCGGTGCAAGCCGCCAACCGTGCTGTTCCACTCTCCGCGGATCGCCCAGGCCTCCGCTCCTTCGTATCGCGGGTCAATATCCGCCGTCAGGCCGCGCCCCGTGTCCTGACCCGTGGGATAGCCCCACAGGATCTCACCGGTGCGGGCATCGCGCATGTCGTAGCCGTATGGCGCCCCGGCGTTTTCCTGCACCGCGAAGATCTCCAGCCCCGGGCGGCTCGGGATGAAGTCGCCGACATGCAGCGCGTCGCCGTGTCCGAGTCCGGAGTTGTACAGCCCGCTGCCGTCGTGATCGATCGTGATCTGACCGTAGATGATCTCATCCTTGCCGTCCCCGTCCACATCCGCGATGCTGAGCGAATGATAGCCCTGACCAGTCCAGCTTCCATAGCCCGGATCATTGGTATCGAATCTCCAGAGCTTCCGGAGCTGGCCGTTCTCGAAGTTGTACGCCACGAGCACCGTCCTCGTGTAATACCCGCGAGCCATGATGATGCTCGGCCGTACGCCGTCCAGATAGGCCACACCGGCCAGGAAGCGGTCCACGCGGTTGCCGTAGTTGTCTCCCCAGTCAGACACATTGCCGCGCGGCGGATCGTAATCCACGGTGGTGATCGCCCGCCCGGTCCGTCCGTCGAACACCGTCAGGTATTCGGGGCCGTTCAGCACATAGCCGTTGGTATTGCGGTAATCGGCATTTGGATCTCCGATCACATGACCGCCGCCGTCCACCGTGCCGTCGGCTGTCTTGGCGACCACTTCCGCCCGTCCGTCCCCGTCCAGATCGTAGACGAGGAACTGGGTGTAGTGCGCGCCGGACCGGATGTTGATGCCGAGATTGATGCGCCACAGGAATGTTCCGTCCAGCTTGTACGCATCCAGGTAGGTTTCCCCCGTGTAGCCGCTCTGTGAATTGTCCTTGGCGTTGGAGGGCTGCCATTTGATCACGATCTCATATTGACCGTCTCCGTCCAGATCGCCGACGCTTCCGTCGTTGGCATGATACGTGTACGTCTCCCCGTTCGGTGTGGTGCCGTCAGCCGGCTTGCGGATCGGGATGTCCAGGTAGTTCCTGGCCCAGACGATGGTGGTCGATGATTCGGGCTGCTCCTCCGACAAGATCACCGGACGTATCTCGTATACCGAGTCGATCGTCCCATCCGGATCCAGATAGTTGGTGCTTTCCGTCAGGGGTGTGCTGTTCAATTTCACGCCGTCCCGATACACGTTGAAGGCGATATCTGTCGGGTCTGTGCCGAGCAATCGCCAGCCTACATAAATTCCCTCCTCTGTCATGATTGCTACCGGAGCTCTGGTCAGATGCTCCATCTGACGGGGCGGAGCGGATTCGTCTGCCAGAGCGGTATAGGCTCCGCCCGCCGTCGCCACCCAGGCGGAGAGCGCTATCAACATTGCCAATACCAACCGGGCGGCAGCTGCGCTGTATTTCCTCACAGCCATCATCACATATCTGCCTCCTCCTTCTTTCGTGGTATAGTTGACTTCGCTTTCATTCTGTAAGAAATGCGTTCGTCACGAAATGCAAAAAGCAGACATCTATGATGACAAATCAGACATTTTAATAGATTTGTATTTTCTGGAAATATATGTTCGACAAATGATGATCATTTATATAAAAATGTTTGTTGAAAACCATGAGTGGCACGACAGATCGCTTGCTTCCCTGTCCTCATTCGCCATCTTCTGTCATGCAAGCGAACGGGATCCTGCAATCCGGACCGTTCAGGCAGAACCGCATCTCCATGTCATCATCTCTGTCGGCGTGAGCCCGGTCTGCTTCTTGAACACCCTGCTGAAATAATGGGGGTTGTTGCCATACCCCAGCATCTCCGCCAATTCCACCACCCTGACTTTATCCGACCTGACGATATGGTCGACGGCTCGCTGCACCCGCAGCCTGGTCACATATTGGGAGAACGTGAGCCCGGTCTCTCTCTTGAACTGCTTGCCGATGTAGTCCGCATTCATGAACAGCATCTCGCTTGCCACCCACTGCAGCGTCAGCCTGGGATTGCCGATGTTGTCCTCCACGATCTGCTTCATCCTGGCCGTGATCGTGCTGGGCTGTTTTCGCGCCGACGGCTTGAAGCCGCGCAGCCGCTCCTCGACCTTATCGAGCAGGAAGTCCCGGAGCGAGTTAAGCGTTTTCATTTTTTCCAATGCCGCAACGCCCAGAATATAATCCTGCAATCGCTCCCTCGTGACCTCCGCCACCAGTCTCACGTACAGAAAAATCACCCAGGCCCTCGCTGTCTGTACGTCCATCCGGCGCTCCTGAGCTCGGTCGAACCAGTTCTCGAGCATCGCCCGAACGTCCAGCCATCGCCCTGACCTCACCCATAGATCCAGCTGGACCGCATCCAGTCCCGGGTCCGGACAGAACCCGACCCCGTCGACCGACAACACCTGAACCATCGTATCCCCCCCTGGATTTCCGTTGGCCTGTTGGATCAGGCTGGCGAGAGTATCTCTTTCTTACATTAACATGATCGGACTGGCTGTGAAACTGTAGATAATGATCATCACCGTCAATTTTGACAGCGCATACAAGGAATGATCAAATCTAAAATGCAGGGTCAAGAATGATCAAAAACGAGATGTCCATGAAAGAAGGCGAGATGGACGTCATGACAACAAAAGAACGCGTCGGGCAAGAAGCGCTCGCGTTGCTTCCATAAGTGGGCTTCGCTGGGGAAGCGGTGCATGTGTGGTTTCCATTGTGGGGCTTTCTGGGGATGTGGTGACTTCATATTGAGCTTGCTGGGAATGGATTCGGAGGAAACGGCGGTCATCATGCTCATGTCCCGGGAAATAAAAAAGGGGGAACTCGTCCCCACCACAGTAGTTACTCCGACATAACGAAAAAAACGGTCGCCCAGGTGACCTGATCCTGAGCGACCGTTTTCCTTTGTCGGCTACTGGTTCGGCCACTTCAAGCAAACAGAGGCAATTGAAAACCACCCGAACTCCAGGCTTACCTTGGGCAAACCTCTGCTCTCACGCTGCTCCGAATACTTCTGCATGCCTGAGAGAAGATTTTTTCTGCTCTCAGGCTGCTCCGAAGACCACCCGCCTCCATGCTGCGGCCATTCATGCCAACACCAGCACCCCATACGGCTCCAGTTCCACTTCGCCCGACAGCGGCCGATCGCTCAGCAGGTCAACAGCTGGGCGGTGGAGACGCAGCCTGGCAACTCGGCCGGTATAATTGAGCACGAAGACGAAGGCTTCGCCAGTGGCCGGATGCCGTCTGACCACCAGCTCAACTTCAGCCGGTGCCTCCACCAGATCACCTGCCATCTTCGGCAAATCGAGCCTGGGCAGGAGCTTGCGCACCAAAGCTTCCGTGAAGGCTGCGCCATGGTAATATACCTGCCCCCGACCGACCGGATGTACGGTCAATGCCGGCTTGCCAGCATAGTAATCGGAGGCGTATGACGCGAGGACCTGAACGCGATCCGACTCCACGCGCAGGATGTCATTGAAGCCTGGCGCCCTGAGTTCCTCTTCCGCACCGGCTCCCTCAACACCGGCTCCGTCCCCAAGCCAATTCAGGATCGTCGCATCATCCTCCTTCAGGATTGCGTTGAAATCCTCGACGGTCACGCCGCATAGAGTCGCCGCATGGCCCGGCAACGGCATCATCCGGCAATGTCCATGCTCGTCCTTGTAACCGGTACGGGCGCCGAACAGCAGGATGCCCCCAGCCTCCGCATATGCTCGCAGCAAGTTGGCCGCAGACTCTGTCAGGATAGCCGGGTGCGGGTAGACCAGCACGCGATAGCGCTGCAGATCAGCCAGCGTCGTCCGTTCGGTCAACACGAGCCGATCAACGGCCACATGCTCCCGTTGCAACGCTTTGAACCAGGCTTGCTGGCTGCGTTCCCCAAGCGGCCCGTACCATTTGTCAAGCTCTCCGTCCCATTCATTATCATAGTCACTCATGATGGCGATGCTTGCCTCGCAGCGGCTCCCCGCAAGACGTGCCGCGATGCGCTCCAGTTCCTGCCCGACGCGCCGCGCTTCCTCCACCCGACGATTGGGCTGGTTGTGGTAATCATTGATCCCGTGCCAATAGATCTCTGTGCCAAACGTTGCCGTGCGCCAGCGGAAATACAGCACCATATCCGCACCATGAGCGATCGATTGATACGTCCACAGCCGCATCTGTCCCGGCTTCGGTGAAGACATCGAATAGCGGTTCGCCCAACCCCCCGGTCCGGACTGCTGCTCCATCACGCAGAAATTCGGCGAGATCGAGCGCACCGTGCTCAGATGCAGACTCCACATGCGATCGCGGAACGGCTCGGGGCCCTCATCGGGATGAAGGTACGCGAAGAGAGGATAGGAATCATACGAGTAGAAATCCAGCACCTCTTCCGTCAGCCGGTGGTTGTCGAGATGCCCGAACATGCCGTTCGTCGTGATGAAATGCCGGGAGCCGACGACCTCCCGCAGGATCTCCGCCTGCAAACGCGCGAACTCGATGGCGCTGTGTGAGATGAACCGCTTCTCGTCCAGCGCCTGGTGCGGATTGGTCGAGTTCTGAGGAGTCGGCAGAGTCAGATGCGCCTGCTCCCAGTCTGTATAGGTCTGGTTCCAGAAGACCGTACCCCACGCCTTGTTCAAGGCCTGCAACGTGCCATACCGCTGTCGGAGCCATCGGCGAAATGCCGCGTGATCCGCTTCCGAATAGAACACGTTGATCTCACAATTCAATTCATTGTCGATCTGCCAGCCGATCACCGCCGGATGGTCCCTGAAATGCCCGGCCATATGACGGACGATCCGGGCACAGAACCGCCTGTATACATCGCTGTTGTAGTTATAGTGCCGTCGCATGCCGTGCCGGTAGAGGACACCCTCTTGGGAGGCATTCAGTACCTCGGGATAACGAGTCGTTAGCCAGACAGGCGGTGTCGCGGTCGGTGTCCCCAGTATGACCTTCAGTCCATGACGGTGAGCGGCGTCAAGCGCCCGTTCGAACAGGTCAAATTGATAGACGCCCTCCTCCGGCTCCATGATCGTCCAGGCAAATTCCGCCATACGCACCACCGAGAATCCCAATTCCCGCATGCGTCGAAAATCATCGTCCCACAGGCTCTCATCCCAATGCTCGGGATAATAGCAGACCCCCAGCCTGATGCGGTCTGTATGCAGCGATTTCATCCTCAACTACCTCCATGCCAACCGGATATGATAAAATATTGCGAAGTAATGACGATATGATTTCATTTTATAACAGACATGATGATAGAATATATCAGGAAATTGCGACATCCTGACAGGATATTGCGATCTTGCCTGAGCTGGCCGGGATCTGGTGACGGACGGACTGCCATGGAACACGAGCAACCTCATGCGAGCAATCTCATCCGGCTACCTTGCGCATCTTTCCCTGCTTACCGTATCCCGGACGCCCGGACGAAGCACGACCAGGCTCAGACATCTTGCATGGCTGGAGGAAAGAGAAGATGTGGGAATATTACACCCTTCCGCTTCCGGGAGGTATCCAATATGCATGCTACCCGGAATCGTGCGGACGCATCGCTCAGGTACCGGATCATCGAGTCAGCCGGGCCCCAGGGATGCTTCAGGAATACAATCTGCACGTCGTCATATCTGGACGTGGCTATGTTGTCCTGGGAGATGGGAGACATGAGTTGAAAGGCGGTATGGGTTTTCTCTATGCGCCTGGCGCAGAGCAGCATTATGGCGCCGACCCTGCTGATCCGTGGGAGGTGCGTTGGGTTCATTTTGTCGGGTATAACGTGGAGAAGCTGCTTGAAGGGCGAGGCCGAGTTGAGCCGTGGCTGTTTGCTCTGGATCAGCAGAGAAGCCACGTTGAATCGGCGCTGGACAAGCTGATCCGCCTGTCCGCAGCGTACGAGAAAGCGGTCGAGCCTCTGATCTCCGCCGCATTGTACGAAGCGCTCGCGGCTCTGGTGCACGAGGCCCAGCCGCACCGTGTTCAGGCTCCAAACAGCGTGCGGGCGAGGATGTTCGAGGTGGCCGATCACATCCGCACCCATTGCCATAAACAGATGACGCTCAAGGAGATCGCCGATTGGTCCGGCTACAGCCCGTACCATCTGATTCGCATCTTCCGCGAGACGGTGGGCAAAACGCCGATGCAATATCTGACGGAATGCCGCATCCTGTTGGCCAAGAGTCTGCTGCTCTCCACCGGATATTCCGTGGAACGAATCGCCAGTGAGGTCGGTTTCGGCCAGAGCAGCTATTTTATCGCCACATTCCGCAAGCTGGTTGGCGTAACCCCCGTGGTTTTCCGGCAATTGCACGGGTAGTGGCCATAGGGCTCCACCGTTTATGCCAGTCCAGCTTCGTCAGCCGGGATAGCCTGTCAGGTCCCTGGATAGCAAAATGGACGAAAAACCGACCGGTTTTCCGTCCATTTTGTCGGAAGCCTCCATGCAGATAGCGAAGCGGATCCCCCGCCACCTTATGTTGCCCATCGCCACGATCGCAAACTTCGCATGCGCCTTATCCAGCCCTCTGTAGCGAGGATGCGCGATTGCCCTTGTAAAGAAGGGACCCTGACACGCAATCCGCCGAGGCGGTCCAGGATGGTTGGCATGGCCTTCTCGCCATCACAATGACGCATGAAGTTAATTTTTTAACTTCGCGCATGTCGAAAAGAAGCTGTTTTTCATGTTGTGGTTAAAAATTTGGCTCAGTTAAACTTGATTGTTGCTTACAAACATATGTTCTGGTATATTATGGATAGGAACGTATGTTTGGGGTGTTGCTTATGAGCTATATCTCACTCAATGAGATTGTCGATGCCATCGATA
>Ga0207747_1000957_pt1 | contig 24575 bp, 25 predicted proteins | sample HigsolmetaGSP11D_FD_184839 | JGI IMG/M metagenome (GOLD analysis project Ga0207747, IMG submission 184839) | High solid enriched microbial communities from the Joint BioEnergy Institute, USA - SP1-1-D (SPAdes) | ecosystem: Engineered > Bioreactor > SSF (Solid state fermentation) > Aerobic >...
CCGCCAACCCGATCGATCCCAAATATTCACTTCTCGTCAAATCCTATCCAAGGGGGCTTTGGATGTCAAAGAAGAAAACATGCGAGAAAGCGAGAAAAACGGAGAAAACATTAAATTATTGAGGGAGAGTAGATAACGGTGATCATCAAAACGATAGATACGCTAAGCAATCAATGGAACGCTTTAAAATCAGTTGAGGAGCAGAAAACAGAATTATATCAGAGCAGAGTAGTTGAACCGCTTCGTCCCGTATGGGAATCGATGTTGGACAGAATTCCGGCTAACATACCTAAACCAAGCCCTATACAGATGTTGGGCATGTTCGATCCTGCAACGGAATCGATTCAATCCGGGCTCGCTGCGCTGAAGCGTCTTGAGCAAGCGGGATCCTGGCTGGCCTGTCAAGAGGCGATTAGACAAGCTGAGCGGCTGTTAATGCCGGAAGAACATAAGGTGATCTTGCAACAAATTGGGCTTACGCTGATTCTGGGCAGTGAGCAACGCTTCGGTAAGGAACCCGGCTTTACCGGTTCCAGTTCCGGAGGCTTCATAACCGTAGTTGTGTGGCCGAACGATTACAACGTTCCAAGGTTATCTTCAATTGCCGTTCATGAATTTCATCACATTGTCCGCATGTCATTTGAACCGTGGACGAAAGCAACGACTGTTGGTCAATATTTGGTCATCGAAGGGTTGGCTGAAGCGTTCACCGCTGAAATGTACGGAGAGAAAATGTTAGGACCGTGGGTGCATATGCTCACCGAATCACAACGTGAGGATATGAAGCCGCGATTTCGCGAGGCGCTGCACATATCCGGTTTCAATGAAATTCGGGGATACATTTTCGGCGATCTCGAGGAAAATTACGGATTTGTGAAAAAAGGGCTGCCACCGTATGCTGGATATTCCATCGGATATCATGTCGTAGCTGAATATTTAAGGAAAACAGGAAAATCGTCCGCAGAAGCGACCTATGTACCCTGGCAAGAAATTATTGAGGAATCGCAATACTTTTAATTTAGGAAGTAAGTGAAACAACCTGACCATCTTCTATATGAATAATACGATCGCATCCATTTGCTATTTTCGTATCATGTGTGACAATCACAATGGTTTTCCCTTCATCATGAAGTCTCTGTAAGATTGCCATGATCTCCGATTCTGTCCTCACATCCAATGCACCAGTAGGCTCGTCTGCCAATAAAACATCAGCATCATTTACTAAGGCCCTTGCTATTGCTGCCCGTTGACATTGCCCCCCTGACAGCTCATTCGGATAACGTTTATATTTGTCCTCTAACCCCACATCTTTGAGAACTTTCATGACACGATCCCTCCGTTCTTCTTTTGGCATACGGCAATAAAGCAGCGGCAATTCTATATTTTCAAATATCGTGCGATCATGGAGCAGTGCATAGTGCTGTACAATAAACCCGATATGCTTTCGACGAAAAGTGCTTACTTCACTTTGACGAGCAAGGTCAAGTCTTATTCCATTAAAATAGTACTCGCCATGGTCAATCTTCGTTAATCCACCTAAAATATTCAGCAAAGTAGATTTTCCCGATCCACTTCTTCCCATGATTGCAACCATTTCGCCCTTATCAATGTTTAAGGAAAGATTGGATAATGCATGTACAGTAGCATCGCCATTCCCATATTTTTTATAAATGTGTTTTAGCAATATCATTTGAGACGACATCAGTCTTTCCTCCTTAACGTTTCACTAATGCCTACTCGAGATATATAATATATTGGCTGTATACAAGCGAAAAATACCGTAAAAAGACTCAGCACCAACCACGAAGGACTATATGCGATTATTCTGCCAAATAGTATGATTGTGAGCAGCACAGCAAAAGTATGAGCTAATATGTAAATGAATAAAGCTTCGATAATCACGAACAATTGAATGTGCTTGTTCGTAGCTCCGGACATTAGATGAACTGCATAAACCTGTCGATTATTTCTCAGTTTAGCTGTGAGTAAGACTGACAGGGAAATGATTGAGAATGTGATCATGACCAAAGATAACAAGAGTATGATCCGTAAACTTTCATCTTTAGTCAAATTTAACATATCGATTTCCCATTTCGCAGTTTCCAGTATTGAAAAATCATATATATCATAAACTCTCCTCAAATTTGTAAGATTCACTATAAAATGATTTAATCCTATTCCGTCATGCAGAATAACAGATCCGTTCAATCGCTCGACGTAACTAATCCCTTGAAAAGTTTGATCTTCCTCATTTTCCGGTTCATTTGGAGCCACGACAGAAGGCAGTATCACATATCTATCAAGGAAAAGTAATTTGCCTCTACGTACAATTGCGCTGTTTTCATCCAAAAAACCAATAACCTTCGTCGTGAAATGTCTGGTATAATGGTTGATTTCCAAGGTGTCCCCTTCATGATAGAAGGACTTATATTCACTGCCTAATATTACAGGAAGAATGTCATCTGACCACACATAGTCTTGTTGAGTAAACTTCCTGCCGCTGCTGACTTGTAACTTGAACTCATCCCATACAGCTTCATTAATCGTTATACTCTTTACAAATGCGTATGCTTCTCCGTTGATTATAACATCTGAAACGTCTCCCCCTTGTTCATATGCATATCGAAAGACATCGGAACCTTTGAAGTGAAGAATATGTATAGGTTGAACAATTGACTCCAGAAACGTATACCCATCTCCATGAACCAACTCATGGTGAAATAGTTTCAAACGATTTAAGGCATCTGGATTTTGCATAAAATATCGCAATTCATTACTCTCCAGATTATCAGAAATATCATACGTATGTTTATCTGATAGATGTGATTGGTATTTCCCCGCTGTTTGATTCATATTATTCACAATGACAAACAAAAAATTACCAATCAGATATGAAATTGAAAACTGGATGATCAGTGCAATCGTTAATATTCTGTTTTTTTTGATACTTATCATCACTTCATTCCAGATCAACGCTATACACTCCTTAAAGTCTGATCCGTCCACCTGTTCATGAATATCAGCAGAATAAGTGCACAGATCGGAAATACCATAAGGCTAATCATCATAAAGAGAGGTAGTGAATCAATGGTCAATCGACTGAATCCAGCAAGGAAACATGCTGTTAAGAACCCAACTCCATATCCAGTAGTACTCAACAAGAGATACAAACGAAACGCATCTACAAATATGTATGAACGGCGATAACCACATAATTGTTGAATGGCTATAATGGCACGTCTTTGTTGAACCCAGAAATAAGTAACGACCGTTCCACAAGACAGAAGGTTAAATAATAAGATTACGTATATGTATTGAAATGCATTTTGATTGTGGAATAGCCGTCCTACACCATGAGTCGATGTATTTACTTCTCGAATGCTGTAACCTTCAGAAGTGATAGCATGTTGTAATCGTTCATACGACCTCCTTACTTCACGTTCGCCATCTAATCTCCAAGGTCCGATTGGTTGAAATGACAGTAAACTATTCATATTTAGAAGAACCATTCGGTCTAACTTCGTCGGCATATGGATACCCAATATTCCGATTATACGGAACAATTGACCCGAAAAAGAGTACATTTCCACACCATTTATTTCAACCACTTGGTCTTGTAAGGCTTGCCCAATAACAGCAACTCGATCACCGGAATCAAAATCCTGCTCATTGAAGAACCTGCCTCTTACTAAAGGGAAAGTCGGAACATGTCCTTTGAAGTAGACTCCTCTAATCTCGTCTCCAAGAGGCTTATATAATATAACGCCCTCTTCTAGACCGTTAAAGAGAACGTGTTGACTTTCGTTATCTATATTTTCTAATACAAACGCTATTGCATTTGAACTATAGTAATCCTCACTAATTCTTTCTAATAGTCGATATTCCGTAATCGTTGATGCGACAGTTGCCATACTAAATCCAATACCTACAAATACAATCCAAAGCGTGAAGGATCCGCTTTTCCCGAAGTTTTTCATATTATCACCTTTCAAGTAGTTATGCGGTGGATGACCCACCGCATTGACTTCTTCATCCAAAGATTAAAATCCCCAATAGGACCGCATAGAAAAGAGGGGTTCGTTTGCTTCTACATAGTCGGTAGTAGCCGTAGTTTTGCTATAGCCCCAAACTCTGTCGCTATCCTTATAAATAATACTGGGAATAAGGGCATTAACAACTCTTGCTCTAGTATAATGATACTTGTCTGATCCGTTCTCTACTGCTGTCGTCCAAGCATGTGCTCTCCACAACGTACCAGTACTATTGTACTCTCTACCCGCACAATGAGTCACAGTTACACCATTTTCGACAGTCTCTATCGGATCACAACTTACACTTGCAATGCCTATCTGATAATAAGAACGACCAGTACCTTCGATGTATGTTCTACTAAGAGATGTATTATTTTCATCTGATGCGGCGAAAGAATATGTTGGAACCAACAGTACGTTCATTAAGAACATGCACAAAATGACCATGAGTTTCTTGGACATCCATCTTCCTCCCTAAAATGAATTATTTCCTCCAACAATAACTATTATAGTTATTTAGTGTAATAACATGTAATCATCCCCTTTTATACTTTATATTGATATTAGACGTATATATGGAAATATTGTTAACAATAATGATAGGAAATCTTAAAAAACGTTGGATTGGGTAACTAGCCGATTGACCATACGTACGAGGGACGCATGTTTATCCCACTGTCCCTCTCAAAGTTGAACGTCACGAGAAAAACAATGCGAAAGCCAATGGAACCCGGGCCAGCAGGTTATTCCGGAAATCGGTCAAATCTGCCGGGTATCCGCCAACCAGCACATCGATTGGCGATTCCATCGCCCTGACATCCCGAACGATCTCCGAAGCCCGTTCATTGATGCCAGCTCCGTTCGGAATCACGGTCAGGTATGTGCCCCCGTCACGCCCGGCAAACCGCCGATGCGATTCGTTTGGTTCGATGAGCAATAAAGTGAAAAGCGGCAGATCTCCGGAGCAATTGACACGCTTCGAAGGGATATATCGCGATCGGCGGGTCGGTTACTTGGTGACCCGAATCTCTGTGGATGACGACGGGCACCTTGTCGCGGAAAACATGTACGGCAAGCAAAAGCTTCGTCAGATCGAGCCGCTGCTGTTCCTCGACAAGGAAGGAGCGCCGTTTGCCTTCAAGGAAAATGCCGATGGCGACATCACTTTTATGTATAACCGGACCAATATCGTGAGTTGGTCGGAGAAGCTGCCTGAACCCGCGCCGTTTCGCGATGTGGACGAATATCATCCGTATGCGGAATACATACACGCCCTGCACCGTTTACACATTCTCCCAGGCAATGCGGACGGCACCTTCACACCGGAGAAACCGATTACTCGTGCGGAATATGTCGCGCTCGTGATGGATTGGCTCGGCATTCCCGGTTATGATCGTTCCTTCGCGTTCCGCGATATTGAGGGACACCCGTTGGCTGGCAAAATCCAGTCCGCGTTTGATGCACTGCTCGTAGCGGGGACGCCAACCGGGTTGTTCTATCCGGATCAAGCGATTACCCGTCAGGAAGCGACGGTCATCCTATGGCGCCTGAAGCAGAATTGATTGTCTGCCCTTTGGATTGCTACGGTATTACAAAAGATAATTGGTATCTATCAGATTATGGAATTGACCGTGTACTAGGTGAGCTTGCCCGTTGTGGAAACCAGTTTGTGGGAGATATGAAGGAGTATTTGAAATGAAAGTTTGCTAAGGATGATACCGGGTTTAGAAGAGGGGCGGCGACCCCCTCTTTGTTAGCCTAACGAGGTTATCTTCTGTGCGATCATTTTCGTCATCGCATGTTTGTGAGGAATACCTGATGAATTGCAGTCGAAAACAACTTCCGAACTATCCTTAATCAGCCAGTCGTGATAATGGGTGAGCAGTTCACCAGAGTACCACTTATAGGCATTTGGTTCTTTTTCGGGTGGTGGAGCAATAAACGGCTTGGTTACAAACACATTAAAGACATGGATGCCGTTTTCATTTGTAAACTTCTTGTAATTATCAAATATTTCCTTGCGATACTCCGGTTTTATGTAGTGCAGCACACCACTGGAGAAGATAATGTCATAATGAGTATCCAAACGATAATCTAAAATGTCCGCCTTAAAGACGTTAACGTGAACCCCGACTTTTTCAGCAAGACGTCTTGTTTTCTCAATCCCTGCGTCCGAAATATCAAAGGCACTGACATCATATCCATTCCGTGCGAAGAATACTGCATCTTTCCCTTCGCCGCAACCAATATCCAGCAACTTCAAGTGTTTGGTTGGAGGCATAAATTCCAGGACCTGATAACATGCTTTATTAGGCTCAGTCCCCCAGTAATATTCTGGCGTTTTATATTCTTCCTCATATATCGTAATCTGTTTGTCTTGCGCTGCATAACCAAGGAGTTTATCGATGCTTACTTCTAAGGTTCTTGATAACTGAGGCAGCAGCGAAATATCAGGCATGGTCTGGGCATTTTCCCACTTGGAAATCGCCTGGAAAGAAACTCCAAGTATTTGTGCAAGTTGTTCCTGGGTAAGTCCCTTTTCCTTGCGGTATATGCTTATGTTTCTTGCCAATTTTTCCTTCATTCATATCTCACACTCCTTCGTGTAAACCAATTTTAATTGGAGCCACCTGAAATGAACAATAACTTCATATTTGATTTTTGATAAGATTCAACTAGCAGTTGAATCAAGGGTGTTGTACAAACAACGCCCTCCCGACTTCCCGCAGGAAAGCGAAAGGGCTGAACAGTGTGCTTTCATCATTGTCTGGAACTTCGTCAACCTTACGGAATTGCCTGGTGTTGCCTGTTGGTGCTGAGGTCAATAGATGAGAGGTGGTAAAAAAGTTATCTTCCATATAACTCCAAAGCCTGGCACGCGACTTTAATTGCCTTAACGATATGTTCAAGAGACATACTTGATGGGAAGGGTTGAGAAGTACGCATTCTCACCATCTTCATAGATGGGCTGATCTATAGGCATGTTGCCTTCATTATCAGCAATCGATGCATCATCAACATTAATGGCGACTCTTTCAATTGATATACAAGTCCGTCCACCTGCCTGGCCTAAAGAGATAACTGCATCGGGTCTATGCTCATCGATATATTGCCAAACCTTATCAACAGATTTATTAAAAATGGTTGGCAGTTCCAATTTGTGTATCTGAGACTTGCCGAAATGATCTGGCAACAGCTTCATGGCTTCCAAAGCAGGGTTAACTTTTTCTCCACCAAACGGCTCTATCGCAAGGTGAATGGAGGAGAGCCCGCCGGAAATCGCCAGGAACATCGTCAGATTGGCTCCGGCTATGCTTCTGGATCGGAAAATCCTAAGGTCGATAAGCGGGTTATTGACTTTTAACTCCGCGCATATAAAGGCCAGCAGCAAAGCGACTGTCAACTTGATATCAATGGGCCGATGCGATACACTGAGCTGGAGAGAGCGATCAAGGGGATCAGCAGACGCATGTTGACTTTGACGCTTAGAAATATGGAACGCAATGGGCTGATAGTTCGCAAAGTATATCCCACTGTCCCTCCCAAAGTTGAATATATGGCTACAGATGCATCCTGCGAGCTGTACGAAGCTCTTCAGTCGATGGTGACCTGAGCGGAACGGAACCGTGAAGCCATCTCACGAGCAAGCATCATTTATGATCAACAAGCTTCCCAGTCTGGGGAATCGGGATAGATGCCGCTTGCATTCGGATGGGAGGGGATTCTTATTCATACCTCGTCCGTTGGTAGGATCTTATTTTCTTATGCTGTTCGCATTTCCGGTGCCGTTTTTGGCTGCTTGGTGGTTTGGAAGGGGAGTTGCTTCCCGCCCAGCTGCGATTAAATAGCATTGAGTAAATGAGGTGTGAGACTTTGGATATCAACAAAATGAAGGCTTTATCATTTGATGAGCTGCGTTCTTTATACAAGGAATTCTTACATAGCTAGGACATATCAAAACCAACAATCAGCACTGCTTACTCAGACACTTTCTACCTTTGGAGAAAAGGGAGTAAAGAATTGTTCTGGAATGCAGTGACTGCTGCAGATTTCGAGAATGTGGCAAAGGATTCATTAATAAAGACGCTGTCTGAGAACTCGACAGGTAATGTCACTTCACTTGTTAACAGTTACTTGTCTCACTTAAGAAGGTTCCGTGTATTCTTAGCTTCTGATGGACCTGCAGAGCTATCAACGTCTATGCAGGAGAATAAGGCTGATCGTAACTTTACAAGCAGTAAGAAAATGGATGTTGATGTTCCTGCCCCATCAATTGAGCAGGTTGAGTTTTATCTTGCTAAGTGGGAAGGCCTTGAGAACTACCGCCTGCAGGAGGATGCATTGAATAAACTGTTCTTGGAGCCTTGTCCGAAGAATACAGACGTTATCGATGTTCTTCTGAAGGCATCAACGCTAAACGACTTCTATAGTACGAACATATTCTCAATCTATCCAGTGGCCAAGCACATATGCGATTTGGATATAGATGCGAGGCTTAAGGCGGGTGATGTGACTCTTGTTCGCGATATCCAGTATGTAATGATCGGGGATACAGAGAAGAATTTTTACTCCTTTGCCACAAAGTATTGCAGCCATCACAATCCACTCGACTATCCGATATATGACAGCTACGTCGACGAGGTGCTTCGCTATTTTAGAGATCGTGATCACTTCTCAGATTTCCAAGACAGCGATTTGAAAGACTATATGAAATTAAAAGGTATATTGATTGATTTCCGTACCTTCTATGGCTTGGATACATTTAACCTGAAGCAAATCGACCAGTATGCGTGGCAGCTTGGGAAGGATTACTTCCCCAAAAACTACGGAAAGAGAAAACTATTGTTTCATAAATAGTGGAGTAATTCAGGGGCGGCCTTTGATAGTCGTCCCTCAGCTCAGAACAACTGTTTGGGGCAACTATCTTTAACCCTTATACCTTTTAGTGAGGAATGTTTAATATGAAATACATACCTGACGTTCCTTCCAGGCTCCCGGCGAAGAACCTTTTATTGAATCATGGATCCGTACGGCTGCTTCTGTTGGTTGCATGTTTCATGCTGCTGACAAGCTGTGATGCTCCCACGAATAACCTGGCAACAGACAGTGAGATCTCGGACAATCCAACGAATCATCCTCCAACAGACAATGACATCTCGGACGTCCCCGCGAATACTCCTGCAACAGGCACAGACGGGGATGACTTGGATATGAAAGAATCCGTCGTAAGTACAGCATTTGAATTGCATCTGGATGAATATGATGTGTGCCGAATGGATATCAGGCTGCCCAATCTGAACAACCATTTGCCTAACGCTGGCCAAATGAATGAACTCATCCATTCTGAATATCGCTATCTATTAGCTCTGAGAGATATAAATGACTGTGAGACAGCGGAGGGATATGAATACGTCTGGTATCAGTATGACTATGCTGTTGCAGATTTTGATGGCATATACGGCATTGCGATCATTTCGACGATATCCTCAGCATACGGCTCATATTCCCCATGGAAGCATGTCAGATCGTTCTACTATGATGCGAACCAAGGAGAGATGCTTAGTGTCGGTCAATTTATGGATAGAATAGGATACTCTGAGGATGACATTATCCACGCATATATCAATAGCTGCTGTCCCGCCTATACGCCAGACCAAATTGATTTCAGCCAGATTCCGTTCTATTTCGACGAGTATAAAGAGTTAAATTTCTTTTTTAGTCTTATAGAAAGTATAACTTCCCATACATTCTCGTAAGACATAAGAAATACTAAGCTGCCACCGGCGTCCTAAAGGACTTGGCGCCAGCCAAGTATTTCTTTAACATAAACTCCATTAAAAGCTCCTGAAATCAATATCCGTGTAACCGGAAGCGCTGTCTCCGGGGTATACCACGTTGGTGGGCTTATCGGGGCTACGGACACAGGAGCGGTTATCAGTGGAAGCTGCACCAACGCATCCGCAACGAGCGGTACATTCAGTTCCTATACAGGCGGTCTTGTCGGATATTTGAAGAATGCAACGGTCAATACGTCCTGCTCGACAGGCGCGGTAAGCGGGGATAATTATGTGGGCGGTTTGGTAGGGTTCATGGAGATCGGCCAGATTACCGACAGCTATGCAACAGGTTCGGTCTCGGGATCCAGCTATATCGGCGGATTGATAGGCGGAGTTGACATCACCTCGAACACCTCTAACACTACCCTGACGCGTGTTTATGCTGCAGGTAAAGTCAAGGCAACGTATGACGTTTTTTCGGCGGGGTTGACCGGCGCCCATTTTGACAACATCAAGCTGACTGCCGCTTATTATGACAAGGATGGGACTGGCAAGTCCGATAGGGGAACCTACTCCGGTACGCCTCTCTCGCATGAAGACATGGGCAAGGAGGAGTCATTCAAGGGTTGGAATTTTGAAACAACCTGGCACCTGGATGACCGGGATGGACTGCCGACTTTCCTGAGCTACGACGATAAACCGCCAATCATGAGCGGTGCAGAGGTACCGAGCGATACGCTGGATCAAGTATCTGTATACTTCCCTGAGAATCTCATAGCGGATTCCGAAGCATTGGCACGATTCACGGTGTCGGTGGACGGAAGTGACGTTGAGATCCGTAACGTTCAATTGCGATCGAATGGCAAAGAGTTGACTCTGACGCTGGAAGAACCTGTGCTGATCGGTCAGAAGGTGAAGGTCACTTACGCACATGGAGAGCCGGCCATTACTGACAAGGCACAGAATCCGCTGCAGTCAAGTACGATTCAGGCTGACAATGGGGAACTGATCAGGATCGTCACGTATGCTCCGGCAGATGATGCAACGGGAGTTCCGGCAGATACCAAACTCACCCTGACCTTTAACGATACGGTTGAAGCAGTGGCCGGGAAATACATCTACCTGATGACAGCTGGCGGCGACATAGCAGAGATGATCGGGGCGAACTCCTCCTATGTGGAGGTGAGTGGTCAGCAAGTGACGATTTCTTTTCCTGCCAATATGCTTCCGCTGAAAGGGTACTATGTTCTGATGGATTCCGGCGCATTCCAGCATGAAGGAGAAGAAGTGTCAGGCATATCGGATCCGACGGCATGGAACTTCGTGACAGCCCCGGAACTGGGTGCTGAATGGGTATCCATCGGGGAAGGTTTCAGCGAAGGCAAGGCGACTTATCCGGTGTTGAAGGCTGGCACAGACGGAACGTTGTACGTGCTGTTCCGGGACGATGAGCATGACCGCAAGGCGACTGTTATGAAGCTTGGGGCGAATGACTCTGCGTGGTCGCTGGTTGGCAGCGCGGGCTTCTCGCAGGGAGAGATCGGCGCTCCGTCATTGCTCGTAGAAGACCATGCGCTATATGCCGCTTATGGCGTCGACCAATCGGTTTATGTCATGAAATATGAGTTGAACGGTGATGGAGACTGGACGCAGGTGGGCAGCTCCCTTGCGGCAGATGATATAAGCGTCAGCGATCCTTATCTTCTCATGAATGACGGCACCGTTTATGTGGCTTATCGCGATCAATCGGAACTCGGTATCCCGTCAGCGAATAAGGTCGAACTGGCGGAAAGCGCGGCTGCCGATGGCACCTTCACGCTGGTTGTTCTGCCGGTGGAATTCACCATCAGAGCGACATATGGAGACAAGACCATCGAGGTGTCGAAGTTCGACGTTTATGTCGAGCGGACGATCGCCATTCCGGATGGTGTCGATCCGTCGAAGATTACGACAGGTGTGGTCGTTGATGCAGACGGCACGGTACGCCATGTTCCGACCAAGATCATCGTGGTGGATGGGCAATATTACGCCGTTGTGAGCAGCCTGACCAACAGCATCTACACGGTCATCTGGAACCCGGTTGAATTCAGCGACGTAGCGTCGCACTGGGCGAAGGATACGGTGAACAACATGGGTTCGCGGATGATTATCCAGGGCACAGGCGAAGGCAACTTCAACCCGGATCGCGACATCACCCGCGCTGAGTTCGCTGCGATCATCGTCCGTGCGCTGGGGCTCAAGCTGGAGCAAGGATCTGGTGTCTTCACGGATGTGAGTGAATCGGATTGGTTCAATAGCGCCGTTCATACCGCTTATGCATACGGCTTGCTGAACGGTTACACCGATGGCACTTTCCGTCCGAACGAGAAGATTACCTGCGAACAGGCGATGGCCATCATCTCCAGGGCGATGGTGATTACCGGACTGAAGGCCAAACTGCCAGTTCAGTCGGAGGAAGCGGCACTTGTTGCCTTCGCAGATGCCGCACAGATCCGAGTGGGCGGTCAGCGGCATCGCTGACGTTGGTAGAGGCAGGCATCGTGGCAGGAAGAAGCGGTCATATGCTTGCGCCGCATGACAACCATCACCAGAGCGGAAGCTGCGGCGATGATCGAGCGATTGCTGCAGAAGTCCGATCTGATCTGATGATCTCCTCTTAAAAAGTTAGACGGGGCTGTCCAGAAAGTCTGTGTTTGTTGCCTGACAGCGAAAAGAAGTGCCCGAAAATGCCTGATATAAAGGCATCTTCGGGCTTATCCGGCAGATTCCCGCAGCTCGCGGATATCCTGTAATAGGGGGACGAGGGTTTTGTCACGGTTGGCAACGGAACGAAAAGCCGTTATCTGTGACAAAATGCCCCGTTTCGCCAAGCGAGAGGAACGAGCGGACCACCACCCTAATTCTGGACATTTTTCACTTTCATTCTTGCTATTTCACTAAACTGCAACTATCGACGAATTTTTCGTCTCTCACAGGTTGCGTCCGCTTCGGAACCTTCTGAGAGGCGAATTTTTTGGCTCTCACAGATTGCGTCCGCTTCGGAATCTTCTGAGAGACGAATTTTTCGTCTCTTACAGGCTTCGTCCGCTTCGGAATCTTCTGAGAGACGAATTTTTCGTCTCTTACAGGCTTCGTCCGCTTCGGAACCTTCTGAGAGGCGAATATTTCGTCTCTCACAGGCTTCATCCGCGCCGCAGCGCGAGCCGCGCATCCCCATCGCGTTTTAACTGTTCTTCATCCATGCGTTTTTTCGTTAATGGGAATATTGGCTTATCTATCCGATGGGGATTGATCGCGAGGAAGCTGCAATTGTATACTTTTTTACAGGAAGAATCGACGCCGTTTAAGCATACGATCCAGAGAAGATGCCTGCGGCGTTTTCGCATCTTTGCTTTCCTTCCGCGATCTTGCCATGGAACGTCGCAATGCTCGCATCAGCATGTTTAAGTAAGGAACGTCCCACTGATTATGCACATCGAATTCGAATCGTTTCATTTCACCTATGAGATTAAGCCTGGCTTAGCGTAATAGGAGTGTGAAACTGTGAACAGAGAAGCGGTGAGCAGTGGAATTTCCTTGTTAAACTTCGACGAGACGCTTAAGAAGCAACGTTTGCTTCGAGGATACCCGGTAGAGTGGATCGATTTCTCCGATCTGCGCAGCTGCCAGGGGTATTGCAGCGCCGAATCCTTGCGCATCATCCAAGATCGGTTAAGCGCGAGAAAGTATAGACATGTCACCCTGATCGGCAACGGAAACTATCATTATGTTACCTATGTGCTGCTGAGCGAGATCCGGCAGCCTTTCTCGCTGATCCTGTTCGACCATCATACCGACCTCGTGCAATCCGGCGATCTTCCGTTCCTCTCTTGCGGCTCCTGGGTCAGCATCGCGCTCAGGACCTTGCCGTTATTAAGCCGCGTTGTCATCATCGGAGCCGAGGCGATCAACGGCCGCAGACCGGCATCCGGCATTCCCGGGAACGTCACCGTCATCTCCGAGCAAGAGATACGCCGATTGTCCACGGTGCAAGTCGTGCGGGCTATCCGCTCCGTGCTGCCCGATCAGCCTGTTTATATCAGCGTTGACAAGGATGTTCTGGATCGGGATCATGCGGTCACGAATTGGGATCAGGGCAGCATGACTTTACAGCAATTGCTGGATGTGATCCGGGAGCTGTTACGAATCCGTCAACTCGCCGGTTTGGATATTTGCGGTGAACTTCCTCTGTCTCCTGTCGATCATCTGTCAGATGATCGAGCGCGGGTTCTGAAGAAGAACGAGATCGCCAACAAGGCGATTGTTGATCTGCTGCTAGCTGGCTGAGCTCGGGGACATGGGCGGCGAGTCACTATGACTTCGAGACCTCTTGTGTTTCGCGACGTGCTCCTAATTCCTGTTTGTATCTCTTATTATCCTTAATGTTCCTATCCATTAAGAAGATGATAATAATTATAGCGAATATCATAACGATCCATTCAAAAGGTATTCCCACATATTGACTCAAGATCTGATAGATCAGAAAACTGCAGAATGATATGGCGTAGATTGAGAAAGACACTTGCAAAACCGTGAGGATGATGTAATTTACCTGGCTTCGTTTTAATTTAAAGATTACATGGGTGGAAATAAAAGTACAGGGACAACAGAAGCAGAGAAATTTGAACCGAATGACATTTTTACCTCACAAGGTTTAATGGATAATTAATTCCAATAATAACATAATTAGAATCCGGGTGTTATGGAGATTCATAATGGCAGCACGGACTTTCATTTGAGCGTACAACAATATTCACATCGATGGTGAGATCAAGTATGCGAGTGTGCTGTTCATTGAAGAAAGGGAGGATAGCATATGGTGTGGATAATCGAACTGCTCGTTTTGTTTGTATTGTTCACACTCATGGTCGTGCCTAAAGTGATCCGAAATCCAGTATCCATGGTGCATGCTTATCCTCCGGATATTTACCGCAGGGCGTTGGAGTTGGGGCTCGTCGCCGAGTCCCGGAATCGCAGCTCGAAGCAGTTTCTGGTGAGACGAATCATCGCGGTTGCGCTGATCGGCATGATCTTCGGATTGATCGTCCATTATGTGAACGGAGCTAACAGCTTTCTCGCCGGGGCAGGATACACCTTTATCCTGTGGACGGCGGCCAATTGGTATGATGCGCTTGTGATCGACTGCCTCTGGTTCTGTCACAGCAAGCGGGTGGTGATCCCGGGAACCGAAGGCATGGCGGGGTATAAGGATTATCTGTTCCACATTAGAGCAGCTTTGAAAGGCATGGTGCTGGGAATTCCACCCGCGATCGTGGCTGGAATCCTGGTGGCGCTGATTAGCTGAAGGGGATCAGGTTCGTTTAAGTTCCACGAACATATGGGAGGCCAAGAGGAAGGCCAGAATCAAACTTCGCCCGTTCCATTTTCCTAACAACGTTTCGCTGCACGAATGTGAAACCGTTGAATTTTACGAAAGATACAGTTGCAAACTTGTTGATGAAATAGTTCAATAAGGATAGAAGTTAGTCCAAAACACAAGAATGAGGCGATCGATCTGATCACGTACAAAAGATGTTCAGAAGCGAATGAGGCAGAGATTTATCAGGCTTTTCAGGTGGGTTTTTCCGATTACATGATCAAAATGGAACTGACCCAGGACGTATTCTTCAAGCATTTCTTCGGACCGGAAGGAAACCGCCTGGAATATTCCGTTATCGCTTTGGATGGGGACAAGCCGATTGGACTCAACCTTGGCGGCATCAAGGTGTATGAAGGCGTCAAAACCCTGCGCTGCGGGGGGTTCTGCGTTCATCCGGATTACCGGGGCACCGGGATCAGCAGCAAACTGTTCGAGCTTCACAGAGACATCGCGCTGGAGAACCAATGCCAGCAGTTGTTCCTGGAAGTCATCGTCGGCAATGATCGGGCGATCAGTTTCTATAAGAAAATGGGATATGAGAAAGTCTACGATCTTACATACTTATCCCACTCCAACCCCTCCGACATTCAAGCGACCTTGCCTGATCATGTAACCGTCGAAAGAATCGATGTGGATGGCTTGAGAAGCCTGGGTGGGCAGGTCCGGGACATTCATATCAACTGGCAAAATGACTTCGATTATATCAGTTGCTTCGCTGATCAGGTGAATTACGGCGTCTTCCATGATGCCAGACTGATCGGCGCACTCAGCATCCATCCGAGGGGGAAGATCAGCTTCCTGTGGATCGATCCCGAGTTCAGACACGAAGGGATCGGGAGCAGTCTCATCAGCCGCGCAGCTGAGGAACTTCAGCCGCAGAAGCTGTTCGTCAACTTCCCCAACAATGCCAATCTGCTGGGCTTCTTGAAACGTTTGAACTTTACGAAAGACTCCCTTTCCCAGTATGAGATGTATATGACACTATAAATGAATAGTCGGCGTGTAATGGACACCTTGCAGGAACTCTTCAATTATTCCATTGATGAAAATATGTCGGAATATTCAGTAGAGTCCGTATAATTGTGTAAAAAGGCAGATTACCGAAAATAAAGAGAGCCATAATTCCGATCCCTCAGTTAGAATGAAGGTGTCGAATCAACATTCTTTCAGGAGGAGATTGAGATATGGCTCAATATCAGATTAGCGTAGATTCGCAACTTTTGCATCAACTTTTCTCTGGTTCGCTCGATTCGTCAACAAATGCAGGGCGTGACCTGGCAGCGGTGTCAGACACACTTCATGCGCAACATTACCATCAGAAATATCATGATCATTTGAATAGACGATATGTAATTGACTTTCTCAGAAAAGTCCTGAATTAGTTAGAGTGACATAAGGACGGGGGATTGTTACATGGTGAAGTGTGACAATCCCCCCCGTCCTTATGTCACATTTGATTTATTCTAGACATTCACGAGTTTTTCACGATTGAGGATCTATTGAGAATTATTTTCAGTCAAAGTATTGAAATCCGGATTTATCGTTGATATAATCATACTCGTTGATGCGAATGATATTCATTATCAGTGAGAATGAATATCACGATATAACAATCATTTCTCATAGGGGAAAAGGAGAGAACTACATAATGAAGAAGGTCTTGTCTACACTCATGATGATTGTGCTGGTTCTGGCACTGGTGGCATGCGCCAGCTCGAACAACGGAAGCAGCACCAACACGACTGGCAGTGCAAGCAACAACTCAGCTGCTGAAACAACGACGCCTGAAGCGGAAACAACGCCTGAAGAACCAAGTGAACCGGAGAAGCCAGCTACTGTTGAATACACAGACGAGAACGGCAATGTCATCACGATCCCGGTTAATCCGAAGAGCGTTGTATCTCTGGACAACCGCACATTCGAAACGCTCGAGGCATGGGGAATCAAGCTCGCAGCAGCACCGAAGAACGTCATCCCTGAATCGATCAGCTATAAGAATGATGACTCCATCCAAAACATCGGCAGCCACACGGAACCGAACCTCGAAGTCATCGCGGCTGTTGATCCAGAACTTGTTATTGTCGGTCAACGTTTCGCCAAGTATTATGAAGATATCAAGGCGCTTGTACCAAACGCAGCTGTGATCAACCTGAACATCGACGTATCGGCTGAAGACGGCACTGCAGGCGACAGTCTGGTGAACGGCTTCAAGGATATTACCCTCCTGCTTGGTCAGATCTTCGACAAGAACGAAGAAGCAGAAGCGCTGGTTGAGGAATTCGACAAGGCGATTGAAGATGCGAAGGCAGCATACAACGGCACAGACACGGTCATCAGCGTCATCGTCTCCGGCGGCAACATCGGTTACTCCGCCCCGCACAATGGGCGCGTATGGGGGCCGCTGTATGACATCTTCGGTTGGGTATCGCCGCTGGAAGTTGACAATACGTCGACTGACCACCAAGGTGACGAAATCTCTGTAGAAGCCATCGCTCAATCGAATCCTGACTGGCTGATGGTTCTGGACCGCGATGCTGCTACTTCCAGCGCAAGCGAAAGCACTCCGGCGAAGGACGTCATCGAAAATTCTCCGGCGCTGCAAAATACAACTGCCATCAAGAACGGAAACATCGTTTATGCGCCTGCAGATACGTACACGAACGAATCGATCCAAACATTCATCGAGATTTTCCAATCGATCGCCGAAGCTCTGAAGAAGTAATCTGACGACGCGATACAAAAGGAGTACACCATAGTGTCCATGAATGTGATCCATGAGGTTGAGAGCATCTCTCAACCTCAGTTTTCTGAACAGAATCCGGAACAGAAATCGAATAAGAAGCAGAAGATTTGGACGGTTCCATTCATCATTGCCGTCATCACCGTTATTGGTCTTGGTATCGTTTCCTTGTTTACCGGTGTGTATGACATATGGCATAAGGAAGACGGCTTGGAGATGTTCTTCATCACCCGTATACCGAGAACCATAGCGCTTATGCTGACTGGCGCGGCGATGGCAATGACAGGTCTGATCACGCATCTGGTCACTCAGAACAAGATGGTGGAACCTACGACGATCGGCACCACCGAGTGGGCGGGATTGGGGCTGGTTTTCGTGTATTTGCTCATCCCAGGCCCATCCCTGGTCACACGCATGACCGGGGCTATCCTGTTTTCCTTTGTCGGAACGATGATTTTCTTCTTTTTCTTGCGGAACGTCAAGCTTCGTTCTTCACTCATCGTGCCGATTATCGGGATCATGCTGGGTTCGGTGATCTCCGCATTTTCTACATTCATGACACTTTTCTTCCGGATGTCCCAGACAGTTGAGAACTGGTTCATCGGATCTTTCGCACCGATTCAGGTCGGAAGATATGAGTACCTGTGGGTTATCGTTATTGTTACAATCATTATTTTCCTTTATGCCAATCGACTGACGCTGGCTGGACTGGGTGAGGATGTCGCGACGTCGCTGGGCGTCAATTACAACCGGCTGATCCTGTTGGCCAATGCCTTGATCGCTGTCGCTGTCGGGATCGTGGCGGCTGTTGTCGGGAACGTCCCTTTCCTGGGATTAATCGTCCCGAACATCGTATCCATGATTCGCGGTGACGATCTTCGAACCAATCTTCCTTGGACTTGTGTGATGGGCATGGGGACGATCACCTTCTGTGATATTCTGGCCAGAGTCGTCAACATGCCGTTTGAGATGCCTGTCTCAACAATTCTTGGAACCCTGGGGGCAATCGTTTTCATCCTAATATTGCTGCGACAACGCAGAAGCAGGAGGCTGCGATGAGTACATTGGAATCTCAATTAACCGCACGTGGCGGCATCGATGCCAGCCTTCGGACGAGCAGAGCAACGAGTGCATTCCGTTCCAGGAAAGATGAGAGGCGTTACTGGATACTGTTGACGGTATTTCTCGCTGTTGGTGTACTCGCAACACTGGGACTCATTTTCTACAATAATCCTGTTCCGGTTGATTCACCGTCCTTCATGCCGGTTGTCCGGAGAAGGCTGGTTGCCGTTGTCGCCATGTTGATCGCGGCATTATGTCACAGCTTCGCAACCGTCACCTTCCAGTCGGTGACGAGCAACCGGATCATCACTCCGTCGCTTCTGGGATACGAGTCGCTGTATTCGTTCATTCAGACGGGCATCCTGTTCGTTTTCGGGGCGACGGCACTCGTCAACTTCAGTGGCATAGGAGCGTTCTTCATCCAGGTCGGCTTGATGATCACGCTCAGCTTGATCCTGTTTGGCTGGCTGCTGTCCGGGAAGTATGGCAATCTGCATCTGATGCTGCTGATCGGGATTATCATCGGCACGGGGCTGAACTCGATATCCGGATTTATGCGTCGCATGCTGGCGCCGTCCGAATTTGACCTGCTGCAATCCAGGCTGATCGGATCGGTCACCAATGCGGATTCCGAGTATTTCCCGTTTGTGATTCCGCTTGTTCTCCTGACTGTCCTGTGTCTGTTCTTTATGTCCAATAGGTTGAATGTATTGTCGCTTGGGCGCGATGTCGCAACCACATTCGGAGTCAGGTACCAGGCGAACATCATCTTCATTCTCATCCTGGTCGCGGTTCTGATGGCAACCACCACTTCTTTGCTTGGCCCTCTTACCTTTTTTGGATTCCTGGTTGCCATGCTGAGCTATCAGGCGGCACCGACGTATGATCACAGATACATCTTTCCAATGGCTTTCGCAATCGGATTCAGCCTTCTGACCACGGCGTATTTCCTTCTGTATCATGTCTTTGGTTCGCAGACGGTCGTGGGCGTCATCATCGAGCTGTTCGGTGGACTTGCATTTCTTATCGTAATCCTAAGGAAGAGGTCGTTATGATAAACATTCAAAACGCCAGGAAATGGTACGCAGATGAGGTCAAAATTGGCCCCTTGAATATCGAGATTCCGAAAGCAGGGATTACGTCCCTGATCGGCCCCAACGGCGCCGGCAAATCGACCACGCTTCTGATGATCGGCCGATTGCTCAATATGGACGAAGGCCAGATTACAGTTGCGGGCATGGACGTCACCACGACGAAATCCAATGATCTGGCGAAGATCCTGACGATCTTGCGGCAGGAGAACCACTTCGTTACGAGACTTACGGTCCGGCAGCTGGTCGGATTCGGCAGGTTTCCGTATTCGAAGGGAAGGCTGACCAAGGAAGATGAGAAGATCATATCGAAGTATATCGATTTCTTCGAACTGACGGAGCTGGAGCACAGATTCCTGGACGAGCTGTCCGGCGGGCAGAGACAGAGGGCTTATGTGGCCATGGTTCTGTGTCAGGAAACTGAGTATGTGCTGCTCGATGAACCGCTGAACAACCTGGATATCGCACGTGCGGTGCAGATGATGGAACATCTGAAGAGAGCGGCGGAGGAGTTCGGAAGAACCATCCTCGTGGTGCTGCACGACATCAACTTCGCAGCCAAATATTCCGATCGCATCTGCGCGATGAAGCATGGACAGATCGCTGCCTTCGGAACGGTGAAGGAGATCATGCAGCCAGAGCTGTTGTCGGACATCTTCGAAACGAAGATAGAGATTATCGAAGGTCCATACGGCCCGATTGCGGTTTATTGACGTGACAAGGAGACGGGGGTATTGTCATCATGTGTGTGGGTGACCATACCCCCGTCCCCTTGTCACAGGCAGGGCAACAGCTCGCATGTGTCGGCAGGCAGTTGTGCGATAAGCCCGAAGCCGAAGTATTCGGTGCGCCGCAATGTGATGTCTATGGTATGAGTTCCGGCGGGCAAGTTTAGCGATACTTGCTTGTCCAACGATACATATCCCAGATTGCCCGCGATGCCGCTGAATGTATGCTCGCCTTCGTAAACCGGTTCGTTGTCGATGCGGATGGCGATCTCATCGCTGAATCCGAAGTTCAGGGTGACTTGCGCAGGTTCTTGCAGGCGGAATCGTCTGGTCAGCTTGGCTTCCGTTACGTCAGCAGGAAGGTATCGGTTGAGATTCAAGGTGCCATTGTTTTCGCACTCGACCCGGCCATAACCCTGGAGAAACCAATCCGTAACGATGCCATTCAGGTCGTTATGATGATCCGGTTCATTGATTTCTTCCGCCAGATCAGGATTCCAGCCGGATTCACCCGAGATGCTCAGATTGCGGAAATAAGCCGGCAAGTAGCTCCATAACCCGACGAATCCTGATGCAGACGGATATGCCAATCGCGGAATAATGAGAGGGGCTTGATCGTTGATCCAAGTCAATTTAACGCCGTTGCGGTCGTTTGTTGAGGTTGTCTTTGGTTATCCGGATCTCTTCAGGTATAGCTTCCGAATCTATGTTCTGATGCACTTCGCAAGTGCCCGCTTGTTTGGCGGTTTCATAGAACCAGCATTTATATTCCAGGAGTTTGAGTGTTTCCCTAAGCTCCGAGATTTGCTTCTCTACGACTTCCTTCCGTTGCTTGAACATTTCAAGACGCTGATCGATGGTGGCATCGCCTTCCATCACCCAATCGATGAAGGTTTTGATGTCCTTGATCGGCATGCCGGTCTTCTTCAGACATTCGATGATCTTCAGCCTGGATATATCTTCGTCCTTGAACATGCGAACGCCGTTTCCGTTGCGTTCCACAAAGGGCAACAGGCCTTCCTTGGCATAGAAGCGCAGGGTGTGAGGGGACAGATTGACGATCTTGGCAACCTCGCTGACAGTGTAGTACATGTTATACCTCCTCGAATCGATCTTTGACAGGCAACTGCTGTAACGGACACCAGCGACACGATTTGCGCGATTTGGATCGATATCTATTTCTAACGGACATGGTGAGACTGTCTATTTAATGTTTATAAGTTGGTTCGACTAAACGTGTAATGCCTTCAGATCAATTTTTATGACTTGAGAACATTGAAGCAAAAAATAATCGATCTGAAGCCACCTCACACCTCAAAAATCCAAACTGAACACAACTATCCACAATTAATAGACGTCTCATGGTAGACCTTATTCGTGTCGAAACGATTGGATACCACTGAAAAATGAGCCAATAGCGTCTCTCATGTCCGTTAGAAATTCAGAAAGCAAAAATTGCCTCTGATCGTGTCATCTGTGTCCCTTAGAAGAATGGCTTGACTTAGAGTTAACTCTCAAGTTTACTATAATGTTACCGTTTATCGGTAAGAGTGTAAATGATGCGAAATGGGGAAAGAGGAGGAGTCAGAGAATGCAATACGCCAAACTGGGGACTTCCGATATTCAGGTTTCCAAGCTGTGCGTGGGCTGCATGAGCTTCGGCGATGCGTCGAGCAAATTCCACGACTGGACGCTTGGTCCGGAAGAGAGCGAGGCGCTGATCAAGCATGCGCTGGACCTGGGGATCAATTTCTTCGATACGGCGAACGTCTACTCTGCTGGTACCAGCGAGGAATACCTTGGCCGCGCCCTGAAGAAATATGTGTCCCGCGATCAGGTTGTGATCGCAACCAAGGTTTATTTCAACGAAGGCAAGCTGTCGAGAGAAGCGATCCTGCGCGAGATCGACCTGTCCCTGAAGCGGCTCGGCACCGACTATGTGGATCTGTATATCATCCACCGTTTCGACTACGATACGCCGATTGAAGAAACGATGGAAGCGTTGGACAGCCTGGTCAAGGCAGGTAAGGTAAGAGCGCTCGGGGCATCAGCCATGTACGGCTACCAATTCTACAACATGCAGTTGGCAGCCGAGAAAAATGGCTGGACCCGGTTCGTCTCCATGCAGAATCACTATAATCTGCTGTATCGCGAGGATGAGCGCGAGTTGATCCCGATCTGCAAGCAGCAGAATGTCGCGCTGACGCCTTACAGCCCTCTGGCCGCAGGCAGGCTCTCACGCCTCGAATGGAAGGCGGACACCAAGCGCAGCCAGACGGATAAAACGGCCATGGCCAAATATGACAGCACGCAGGAGAGCGATTACGGCATCGTGCTGCGCGTGCATGAGCTTGCGGCCAAATACGGTGTCACCATGACCCAGATTGCCCTTGCCTGGCAGTTTGCCAAGGGTGTGACATCACCGATCATCGGCGCAACGAAGGCTCATTATTTTGACGATGCTGCGGGAGCGCTCGACGTCAAGCTGACAGAAGAAGACATCGCATATCTGGAGGAACTGTATGTCCCGCATAAGGTCGTCGGGGCGATCTAACCATTGGGTGTTGACGATGTTGGTCGGTCGATATACCGAACATTGGAAAGGAGCATAATATGCAAAAGGTCATCTTGAATAATGGTGTGGAAATGCCCATCATGGGATTCGGCGTCTTCCAGATTACAGATGCCGGACAGTGTGAACGCAGCGTTCTCGATGCGATCGAAGCCGGGTATCGTCTGATCGATACGGCTGCCTCTTACGGCAATGAAGAAGCTGTTGGAAGGGCGATCAAGAAGAGCGGTGTTCCCAGGGAAGAGCTGTTCATCACCACCAAGCTGTGGGTTTCGGACACCGGCTATGAAACAACCAAGGCGGCTTTCGAAAGGTCGCTCAGGAATCTGCAACTGGATTATCTGGATCTGTATTTGATCCATCAGCCATTTGGCGATGTCTACGGTTCATGGCGGGCGATGGAGGAGCTGTACCGAGACGGGAAGATCAGAGCGATCGGGGTAAGCAATTTCTATCCGGACAGACTTGTGGATTTCGTCCTGAACAATGACATCACGCCAGCAGTGAATCAGATCGAGACTCATCCATTCTGCCAGCAAATTGACAGTCAGAAAATCATGGAAGAGTATCAGGTGCAGATCGAATCCTGGGCACCCTTTGCCGAGGGCAAAAACAACATCTTCCACAATAAGACGCTCGCAACTCTGGCCGAGAAGCACAGCAAATCCGTTGCACAAGTGATCTTGCGGTGGCTGGTGCAAAGGGGGGTTGTGGTCATTCCGAAGTCTGTACATAAGGAGCGTATCATCGAAAACTTCAACATCTTCGATTTTGAGCTTTCAGCAGAGGATATGGCTGCGATAGCAGCCTTGGATACCAAAGAGAGCCTGTTCTTCTCGCACAGGGACCCTGAGATCGTCAAGTGGATGTGTTCGCGCAAGATATAACAGGCGAGGACAGAGAGACGGGGTTGGTGACACAATGTCACAGCCCCCGTCTCTTTGTCTCTTTCCGGCGTGCCCAGCGAAGCACGCATCTTCTAGCCGGTGAAAGTCCGGTCACGGGATGGGCCAAGCCCCCGTGTAGCTAGGATGCCTGCGTATGGCGAAATCTGTACGTAGAAGCGCATCGACGAAAGTACCTGTCAGAGACAGGGCGAGCAACATGCCAGGCCGTAACATGAAGTGAATCCTGCCGCGTCGTCAAGAAGGCCCC
>Ga0207747_1000961_pt1 | contig 24523 bp, 45 predicted proteins | sample HigsolmetaGSP11D_FD_184839 | JGI IMG/M metagenome (GOLD analysis project Ga0207747, IMG submission 184839) | High solid enriched microbial communities from the Joint BioEnergy Institute, USA - SP1-1-D (SPAdes) | ecosystem: Engineered > Bioreactor > SSF (Solid state fermentation) > Aerobic >...
GTTGCTCTACCCCTGAGCTACACCAGCTCATTATCCTCTTTGTCGTACCTCTTTTATGCTACACGCTCTACCGTTTAGCATAAAACGCGACATCCGTATATGGTAATATTGGGATTTTAATAGAAAATCCCCCGCAGCGGTGCATCCGCATACGGGGGATTTTTTGTGCCGGTGCTTCCGGTCACATAAAATATACCAATTTTTCCTGTACACGTCAACGCTTCTTTTCCTGCGCTATCATTCGCTCCCTCATGACCCATAACTGCTCATATCCTGGCACCGGACGCCCGCACCGGGTGCAGACGAACACCCGTGGCCCGCCGTCCCGGCTCCAGCGCGGGCGCATCAAGGCTTTGCATTCGCACGGTTCGACATTTATCATCCTGCTCATACCGTTCAACCTCCGAACATACGTTTGGTTATAGTATATGAGAATGTATGTTCGGGATTCAAGAACAAAAAAAATCCCCGCCCAGCCACACGGCCAGACGGGGGTTTTCACTTCTTTCCGATTCCAGCCATTCGCGCCGCCAGCGCGATCGCTTCCCACGTTTCCGGCAGCTTCTTTCCGTCCGGGTCGTTGATGAGGCCGCCCAGGTCCGCGCTGCCGAACTCCCGCACAAACCATGCCGGGGCAGGGATGGGCTCCTGCTTTTTCTCGAGCTCGGCCACCTTCTTCTCCAGCGCGGTAATTTTCTTCTGCAGTTCCTGCAGCACCCGTTCCACCTCCTCGTCATAACGGTTGAGACCGTATGTCCGCATGATGTTTTTTAGCTTCGCCGCGTATTGCGGATCGGTCGCATACCCGCACGCCTGCAGCATGTCCGCCTGCTCATCCGGCATTTTTGCGGCCCGGACGCGAGCGTAACGGCTGGCACCGAAGAGCAGGTCCTGATCCCGGAAGAAATCCTCCACGCTGTCATACGCCCGGAATGCGGCCGTCACGTCCACGCGCTTGCCGTCGTACACTTCCCATGTGCCTTTATTGACGATCTTGCCGCGCCAGTACGGTGTGAGCTTGCCGCTGCCGACTTTGTAGCCGCCGAGGTTGTTCCAGGCCGGGATTTTCCAGCCGGTCTCCAGCCCCGCCTGCGCGATCCGGACCGACGGGAAGATCGGAGAGCCTTCGACGCGGAGCTGGACGGCGATCGGGGCGATCTGGGCGATGAATGCGGATGCGCTCATGCGCCATCACTGTCCTTGCCGGCCGGTTGCCCCGGCGGCTCGATCGCCTTCCGCTGCATCTGGCCGGCGGCCGCCGCCACGAGGAAGCCGTTTGCGATGGCGAGCACATACACGCGCCAGTCGGCGGGATCGGCGCCGAGCGCAAGCTGCGCGGTCAGCAGGATGAGGCTGGCCACGATGACGGCGTAGAGGTCGGTAGGCAGCCAGCGGGCCGCGAATTGGTCAATAATGCTTTTCGTATACTGCACGACGAAAAACGTCAGCAAAGAAGCGCCCCCCATCGCGGAGAGCGCTTCCCAGGTGAAGAGTTGTCCATCCATTACGTCTCAGCCTCCAATCGGTCAATCCGTTTGTGTGCCTGCTTTGCCGACTCTTCGACGCGAGTAACACGCTCAGTGAGTTCGTCGAACCGCTTGCCCTGAACACGCATTTCGTATCTCAGATCATCAACGCCGCGAGCAATGTAATTAACGCTGGCGCGCAGCTCGCCGTCCTCCGCGCCGTCCTGACGCACCGCGCGGCTTCGCCCGAGCCAGCCGAGCACGATGCCGCTGATTGCCGCGGCGGCTGAAATTGCCGCCGTGATCGTGATACCGTCCATATGCACCGCTCACCTCCAACATAATAGGCCCCGCCTCATTCGGCGGAGCCTGTATCAGGCTCGTGATCCGCAACCGTCGGCGTGTCTCCCCACACTGCCATGATTGCTGTGGCTTGCGGCTCTGGCAGCTCTGCGAGGACTTCTGCTCGTCCTGACTCGCTGTTAACATACGCCTTACGATGCGGTTCCCCGACTGGGTACTCAATACCCTCAACTTCAACGTACTTCTGCATTTTGACGCTGACACTATCTGTAGTCAGCATATCCAAAGTATATTTGAAGATCATTCGCTGCTCCTCCTATCAGATAATATAGGCCAAGCTCAACTCAAGTACCGAAGAATTGCTAAAGTTCGCATCTGTCAAGGATGTATAACCAGAACCCGATCCATATGCAAGCAACCCGATTACGAAACCCCCTTCATCAACTCCAATAATGAGTGCAGATTTTCCAGATGGGAATGTAATATTGGTTGGAGCAATATTTCCCCACGATTTCATCAGACTTTTTGGTCTAAAAGGTAGCCCTGCTATAACCGCATTACCTGTTGCAGTACCTTTACTGGTCAGTGCGACGATAGCATCGATAAAGATCATGTTTCCTATTCGGGTATACCTCGCCACATTCACATCATACGTGATGCCTGTTGATGAGCCACCAAACCTTAACTCCGGTGTCCATGCGCCTTCTTCGTATCGGAGATTTCCGGCGTGCCAGATGTTGTTTGTCCCTAGCTTCGCTACCGCACCATCATCGGTCAGCATAAGTAAATCTCTAATCCAATTTCCTGCTGCGTCGCGGAGTTGGACATAAAACGCACTGTTATCATGTAGGATACTGATTTTATTGTTTATGTCAGTGTCGATTAGCCAAACGGCTGGCCACCTGGATTGAATGGACAAATCGCCCGTCATCGTATCCCCGGTTTTCGACACCGCCCCCACCTGCGCCGCCGTTGTGTTGTGCGGGTTGTCTGTGCGGGCGGCGTGGGAATCTATTGCAGAATGCGCGTCAGCGATGCCTTGCTCGATTTTGTTCATGTTTAGCGCCGAGAGCGGCGTCTCGTTGTCTTGCCAGTTCGTTTTTGTGTACGGCATCAGGCCACCTCCAAGACGTCGATCTCAAAACTCACCGTCAAGCTTTGCGTGTTGTTTTTGATGATGTTGGCCGCGCTGGAGGCAAAGAGCGCTCCCGTGCCCGGCGTGGTCGTCGCGCCATCGCCGAAAAGGCCGAGCTCGGTCAGTGTGCCGTTCGCTTCATTTTCGTTCAGGAAAAGTTCTTTCAAAAGAATATTTCCGTCAATCAGCGTTTCGCTGACCGCTTTTCTCAGCAGTTCGTTCGAAAGCTGTGTTGCTTCTCGCGTCGGTGCTGCGCCGGTTCCGACGGCGATAAATGATAAGTCGGCATCGAGCAGTTCGAGGACGCGCTGGATGCCGGAATTGTTGATCATCAAAGATCACCCCCATAAAAAGAGAAAGGAGCCATTTCTGGCCACATGGTTCTTTCACTATCGAACTTCGTTAGTTGAAGAACGGCAGCAGATCATCATACGAGAATGTGCTATACGAAATCCCATTATCATTGAAGTACAATCGCACGAAATCAACCAATTCCTGCTCCGTTTCAAGAGTCAACGGCCACTCATTTCCGCTAGGGTCGACAACCTTCTGCTGCAACGCCCAAACTATCGCTTGTTTAGTTTCTTCTGGCATTATCTCACCTCCATGAAAAGTCGTACAGTTATACTACCGACTGTCGGAGTAGCCGTCGCCTTGACCTGAATCCGTGTATCATATCCAAAAATGTGATCTAGCGCTCTTAAATGCTCACCCGTTATCAAAACCGGTGAGAATCCCCCATTTGCACCTATCGTCACCTTTTGTTCCTGATTTACTTGGCCATAACTTAAGCGATCAAAATTACCTCGCATAGTGTTGACTATGCCCACTTCGACAGGCACATCGTGAGTATTTCTTATTAAGAGAGTCCTCTTATTGTAGTTGTGAAAGTCCGGAATGGCATCTGAGTTAACAGGTGTTACATTCGTTAGTGCGACAGCATTAAAAATGACAGCATCGGTCTTTTGTTGTGCTTTACTCCCCGTTAGTTGAACAAGAGTTGTCCCGTCGTCGGCAGCTTTCTGTGGCACCCAGACGCCGCCAGCGGTGCGCACGTAGTTGTTCATGCGCACGCCGCCGTTTTCGCCCTGTGCGTATTCGTATGCGTCCGTCGTCGGGTTGAAGTATTGCGGCGCGGCAATGTTTTGCGCATCGCGCACAATGGTTTTCGTATTTCCTGGCATATAGGCACCTCCTAAATGATTCGATCTTCTGAGCATGTGATAATTTGTTCCGCGGGAAACCAGGGCGATAAAAAGCCGGCCTGCTCGATCTGTCCGCAAATCCAATATTGATGCAAGCTTGCCGTGACCGTGACCCGGATGCCGAGCGTGCCATAGACCTTGACGATCCGGGCGACGGTCTGCTCGGCATCCGCATCAGCCTGCTCCAGCGCCGTGACGCGGGAAAAAAGATTCGCCAAGTCTTTCGTTCCGTCCGGCATTAGGTGAGCACCTCCTGCGCCTCATACGTAGCAACGATTTCCTGCGGTGTAAAAGTCACAGACACGCGATCAATGCGGCACTGTGCGGAAAATCCGAACGACGGCACTGTGACGGTCGTTAGCTGCCCGGGAGCCAGATCCCATGTCCGCGATTGCCACGACGGCAGCCGGATCAGCCCTTTTGTGCGCTTGAGCGCTTCCCGGCCCCGTTTCCGCGCAGCTGCTCGGTCTGTAATTTTCTTATCCCGTATCGCTTTTTCATACAGTCCGTATGTCGCTACTGAGCCGGGATCCTCAAAATAGTCAATGATTTGGACGGTCGGACGATACCGGAAGCGGAGCGTCACGCCTGCCGGGAGCGGCCCTGCCGTGCGTTTCAGAACTCGGTTTTTCTTGTCGTACGTGTAGTCCTTGCTGCTTGCCGCTCCCTTGTCTACCTCGATCGTCTTCGGCACACCGTTTTCCCACACGTCGGGATAGTTTGGCTCGTAAGCGATCGACCATACCGCATTTTGACCGTCGCCCGTCCAATACTGCTCGGTATACGTTGCCGCCGATGCCCGCGCCCCTATGACCCAGACGCGGTTGGAAAGATCCTCCGCCGTGGTCCGCAGCTGGAAGGAATTTCGCAGAATGTTTTGCGTCGCGTCAAAGTTTGCCGCCGCTATACCGTCGTAGCCTGCGAAAAAATGCAACTTGTCATCGTGATCCAAATACCAGTACGCCCCCGCGATATCAGCCAGCTTCTGGATCGCTTCACCCAATGTGTCATAGTCAAAGCGTATCGTCTCGATCTGGCCACCGATGTCGTTCACAAGTGACGTATCTACCCACGGCGCAAACTGTGAAATCAAGTCGAGCAAAATTTGTTTCGCGGTCTGGTTCTCGAACACGGCGGCCACAAGACGGCGGTGCAGTTTGTCGGTGTTGTCCACGCAACGCATTAGGGTCGTCCGCTGCGTGCCGCTTTTTGTGTCGTCCTGCTCTTTCACGATGCCGCGGAACCGCACGACGCCGTCTACGGTCAACGTCACCTCGTCCATGACGTGGTTTTCCAAAATGTCGAAACAGTCCAGTTCCAGCGTTGCCGCAGCCTCCCCAAGAGCGCGGTCAAGGTTCGCCGCGCGGTTGCGGCTGGTGATGTCATATGTGCCGGACGTACCAGAGAGTACGATGCTGTACGCGCTCACGTCACCGCACCCCTCAGACGAAGCGTGCCGCCCATGCGTTCAAACGTTTTCTGAGCAATCACGCGGCCGTCAAGTTCCAGGATTAGCGTTGTCGGTGCGGCAGACGGCCCCGCAGTGGAGATATTCGGGATGTTTGCCGTCATGTCCTCGACTCCGGTCAGCGGCACAGCGGCCATGTTTTGCGCTGCATCGGCGACTATACTTCCGCTCGCATCTAACCCAATCGCAAAACCTTCCCCGGTCCATTCGCCGATCTGCGCGAACAATTTCGACGGCGAGCTGATGCCAAGAAAACTTTTCGCGGCGTCGACTGCGCTGCGAACTGCGCTCATGACAGAGTCAACGAGTCGTGAAACCATCGACTTCACACCATCGATGAGTCCAGTGAGCAGATCGCGGCCGATGTTATACAGTTGTTTCGGCAGACCCGAGAAGAAATCACGAATCCCGTTCCAAGCGGTCATAAAGAGCTCACGAACCCTGTCCCATCCCTCGGATGCGGCGCTTTTGATTTTCTCGAAAGCGTTCGACCAGATGGATTTGATCTTTTCCCATGCGCCGCTCCAGATAGATTTGAGCTTTTCTCCGGCGGCGGAGAACACTTTTCCAATCTCGTCCCAATTGCCGGTGACAAGATTTGTGATAACGAGAAATGCCGTCGAGAAGATGGTCTTAATGGTATCCCATACTGCCGTCAGGATTGTTTTCCACGTCTCAAATGTGGCGTTGAAGTATGAGGTGATCGCTTCCCACCCGGCTGTTACGATCGGACCGATGACATCCCAAACCGACTGAAAAATTCCAACGATCCAGTCCCACGCGGCTTGCAGACCAGCGACGATGGCGTTCCAGACAGCGATCGTATTTGCTTTGATCGTGCCCCAGTTTTGAATTACTACCGCCACGAGCACGCCGAGAATAGCGATCACAGCAGCGACGGCGCCGACGATTCCGAGGACTGGAATGGTTACAGCTGTAGCCGCCGTGATCATTGCTCCGATCCCGGCCACCACGAAGCCGAGCACACCGACTAGCGTGAGCAGGCCTGCGGTGAGGGCCGCGCCAATGGCTATGAATTTTTGCGTCGACGGAGACAGGTTGTTGAACCAGTTGACCACGCCCGTGAGCGCATCAGCCACAGCGCGGATCGCCGGTGCCAGCGCGCTGCCGAGACCGATCTGCAGCGTTTCAATGGCGCCGGAGAGTTCTTCCATACTGCCGGCGAGGTTATCTTTCATTTTCGCAGCCGCCTCCGCCGATGCGCCCCCGGAATTCTCCAACTCCGTTGTCAGCGCGCGGAACTTCTCCGGGCCTGCCGTGACCAGCGACAACATCCCGGTCATCGCCTCAGTGCCGAAAATGGTCGAAAGCGCCTGCGCCTTTTGGGCGTCGGTCATACCGGCCGTAGAGTTTGCCAACTGCGCGATGATCCGGTCAAACGGGAGAAACTTTCCTTGCGCATCAGTGACAGAGATGCCAAGCTGGTCCATCATCTTCTTGGCTTCTTTGGACGGGTCTGTGAGTCGCAGGAGAGCCGCCCGGAGCGTGGTGCCGGCTTGCTCACCCTTCATGCCGTTGTCGGCCATGATGCCGGTTGCGGCGGCGAGCTCTTCGAGAGAAATCCCGAGCGAGTTCGCCACGGGCGCGGCGTATTTGAAAGCATACTGGAGGTCGATCACTCCGGCGGCGCTTGTGTTCGCACTCATAGCGAGCACGTCGGCCACGCGGGAAGCGTCGGAAGCGGAAAGCTGGAACGCATTCAGTGCACTAGCTACCGTATCCGCGACAAGTGCCATATCCTCCCCGGAGGCTTCAGCTGCCGCAATCACACCCGGCATGGCGGCGATGACTTGCATAGCGTCATAGCCCTTCGCGGCCATAAGTTCCATGCCGATTGCGACTTCCGTCGCACTCTTGGACGTACTGGCGCCGAGATCGAGCGCAGTCTGGCGTAGTGCTTCAAGCTCCGCACCTGTTGCCCCGGCGATAGCGGAGACACGGCTCATCTGCGCGTCAAAGTCCATCGCCTTGTTGACGGCAAAACCGAATCCTGCGGCAATCGCACCGCCTGCGGCTGTAAAGGTCATTCCGATCTTAGTTCCGGCGTCCTGGAGTTGGCGACCAAGACCGCCCCATGTCTTCTGAAACTCTTTCATGTTCTTTTCAAAATCGGAAAGATCAATGCCGAGACGCACGGCCATGCTTGCGATTGTTTCACGGGCCACCGTAGGTCACCACCTTTGCGGAAAAATAAAAAATCACCTTCGATCGAAGGTGATTGGATATTCGTTGTTATGACTTATTTCGATATTGTTTCTTGGATTGAATTTTTGAAAAAATCGATGTCGGCGTTTCGCCCTTGAAGATCATTTGTCAACTCATTTGCCAGTGTCAACAAGTCGGACATTGCTGTTTTCACAGCGACGCTGGCTTCGGTCATCTTGTCCGATTCCACTTTATGTTTTGCTCGGTACTCACGCAGAAATGCCGCCCATTTTGCCTCATCATAAGCCGCCTTTTGTTCTTGATACTCGTCCAAAAGTTCATTGAGCAGCACACCAATTTTCCGTTTATATTCCTCATTTGGATCTACGGACGTCGTAGCCACTTGATTATCCTCCGTTTTCTTCTGTGTGTTCTGCACTACATCTGACGGTGATGATGGACCATCAACAATAAGCAAAATAACGAACAGGACGAACGATGCTGTAGTAATATTCCGCCATAACCCTTTTTTAATCGGATCTTTACGATTTACAATCCAGAGTATCGCACTAACCACTGATGCCAGAAATGAAATCACACCCAAAAATGCGATCAAGTAGACCACCCTCCCAAAAATTTGTCATAATTATACATCATTCCGGAGAGGATGGTCTAATTTTTTTGATCGCTTCTTTCAACTTCTCAAACTCCGCTGCCCGCTCAACATCCGTCATCATTCGTTTTTTGCCAAGCAACTGATCGATCGTTACACGATGCCGCTTTCGCAGATGCACATTCATGACGTTCGCGGCGTGCCATGCGATCCGCTGCATCTCATGCTCCACATGAAGGTTGTACCCCTCGCACATTTCCATGTATTCGCCCGGCGTGAGTCGCCAGAATTCCCACGGTTTTAAGCCCAGCAGCCCGAAGGCGGTCCGTTTCAGTTCTCTCCAGGGGAGCCGTCCGTCTCCGGGCTGCCGATCGAGTTTTTTTTCAGTTCATCCGGCGTGACTTCGCGCAGGATTTTTGCTCGTTTGAGAGCAATGAGAATCGGTTGCATAAACTCCATCGGCTGCCGTCCTTGCTCGGCTTCCTGTTGAAGCCATTGGCCGACCTGTTGCGGCTGGAGGCCGGGAATCTTCCATTTCAGGCCCGCCCACAAAAAAAGCCGGATTGTGTTGAATCCGACGCTTTGCTCCGAGAAAATCGCGGCCACGCCCTTTCCGGTGCGTTCCTCGATTTCGCAAATGGCGTTAAAGTCATATTTCAGGAGCCGGGTTTTGCCGCCCAGCTCCACTTCAACGAAAGATCGTTCGCTCATGGTTTACCTCCGTATCAGGATGCCGGTTTGGTTACTTTCGTCAGCGGACCGGTTCCTGTCAGCGTGGCCGAAATAGTCACACCATCGTCGACAGGAGCGCCGACTTCATAGCTGGTGATGTATGCTGTGCCTTTGTACCCCTTCATGCTCGCGGCATCCTTCGGGTACAGAACAACCGTCACCGGGCTATTAGCGAAAAGCGCGTCCTCTAAATCCTCCTGCGAGGTGTCGTCCGGCACGTAGAGCAGTTCAGCGTCGACGCTCCACGACCGAAACGACGGGATGTTTTCTGCCCAACCCTCCGTGTCAAAATTGGTTGCATCAATCGTTTCAGCTTCAATCGTCAGTGTCGCTTCGCGCACTTTCGCAATACGCGTTTCCGTTCCGGCGGAATCCATGTACAAACCGCCTTCATATCCAGGCGTTGCAGGCATTTTGAATCACGCTCCCTTTTTTTTCAATTTTCCGTAGTTTGTAATGGTGTCAAGAAGCTGTTTGCTCCTGTTTGCTTTTGCAGTCTCACGCGATACCGAACCGGGATGTGTCGCGTAATCCCGTCAGGGTCGCGGATTGTCTCTGAAAACTCGTAGTAACAGCCCTCCATCTCCCAACCAGGCACAGAAAAAACCGTATCCGCGAGGATACGATTCAGATGGTCGAGGATTTCTGCCGCCTCTTTGAATCCGTTGTAGCGGCTCCAGATGTGCAGCGTGATCGTACACTCTTCGCCGAACCCGTCAAATGTCCGATATGGGACGCTGGTCACGTCGCCAATGGTGACGTAAGGGAATGCTTGGCCGTCGGGCACCGCATCGAACACGCCTTTGATCTTCGACATGAGCGCGGAGTCGGCGAGCAGGCGCTGACGCACCGCCACCTGGAGTGGCCAGAATGCAGATCCGCTCATGACTTGATCGCCTTCCTGATGGCATTACGAACGTCATCCAGATATTTGTCCCGCTGTTCTTCGGCCGATGGCGTGATGAATGGCTGTGCGGGCATTTTGACCGTTCCGAATTCGAGGAAATGGGCATGGGAGCCTTTCGGTCGGGTTGGACCGACATCGGCGCCGAGACCGTCTTTTTCAAACTTAGCGGCAATACTGTCCCGAAGGTTTCCAGTTACAACGTGATCGCCTTGTTCAATCCTATCTCTGATTTGCTTACGGAGCGCGTTCGCATTCTTCTTCACCGCCGTGCGAAGATTTTCCCGACTGTTCTTGTCGAAGCGGTCGAACGCCCGCAGCACGTCCTCGGCACCTTCAATTTTGATTTTTAGTCGCGCCTTAGCCATCAGTTGCCCGCCTCCCGCTGGCAGATAAGCTCCAGAGTTTCCTCGTTTTTGGTATACGTCCGAATGACGTTATACCTGCGCCCCTCATGCCGCAATTTTCGCTCGTCGTTGTAGTCAGCGAATCGGACCTCAAACATAATTTCCGGTTGCAAGCCGGCCATATGCGCCTGGTAAAACTCGGATTGCCGAATCGACCTGCGATTGGCGAATACTTCCCGGAACGTCTCCGTCTCGGTATACCCGCCGCCTCCGTCATCGACCTTTTCAACCGTTATGAGCTCCACCACATCCCGCCACATCATAACGATTCCACCGCCGGCGTGTATTCCGTCGAAAGCGTCAAGTGTGCCTTGAGCATATTGTAGGACTGCTGCAGCCGTTCTGCGTCCGGGTTGTCAAACCCAAAATGGGCTTTAACGTATGTCACGACAGCACGCTTGATAAGCGGGTCGGTATCGATGAGTTTGGTTTCCTCCACACCGGAAAGTTTCAGGTCCGCCTTCGCGGCCGCGATCAAGTCAGAGATTTCAGAATCAAAGGCGCTGCTGGAGATCCGCAGCGCCAGCTTCACGTCATCCAACAGCGCCATGATCAATCACCTCGGCATCAAGATGCGGCTTCGCTGATCTTGACGAACGCTTCGGCGAGCGCAGGCTTGCCGTCGGCAACGGCCAGACCGCGGTACGTGATCTTGCCGCTCTTGAATCCGGCCTCTCTGGACGATTCGATCTGCGGAGCCTGCGAGAAGTTCATGTAGTAGTACGAGAAGTCGCCGAGCAGGATCGTGTCGTCCGGCATGTAATCGTCGAGAATGACCGGATACCCGAGCAGCGTCATGGCTGCGCGGTCCTGCGGGTTGTACGTGAAGATCGGCTGACCGTCGGTCGCCTTGATTTTGCGGATGCCGGAGAACAGCATTTTGCGGTTCATCACAAACACAGCATTGTTGTGGTACATGGTCGGCAGCAGCGCGAGACCATCGACGATGTTGTCATAACCGATATTGCCACCGTTTGTCCACGTGGTGCTGTTCGTAGTATCCCAGGTAATGCCCGTCAGGATGCCCGTCGGTTGACCGGAGCCGGTGCCGTTGAGGATCGCATTTTCGACAGCGATTGCCATTTGTCGGCCGATTTCCGAAGCGATATATGCTTCGAATGCGTCGATCGTCATGGCTTGCGCGGCTGCGGAGATTTCGACGAGCTTAATCAATTCATACCCGGCCAGGTTGACATTGATGACCGTATCATCCGCAGGCGTACCGTCTGCGCCCTCTGCCTTCCAGGAAGCAGCGTTTTTGGCGTTGGCCACTACAAGCGACAGGTTGCCCGGCACATAGGACACGTTGATGCGCGGGAACAACGCGGACGTTTGACGCAGCTTGTCGATGATCATATTCAGCGTCGTCGTCGGTACAGCAGCGCCGGCACTGTTTGCCGCCGTCGTCAGCGCACGTTCTTCGACGTCCGTTAGCGGCTTGCCTTGCAGGCGTTTCAGGTATGCGCTGCGGTACTCCGGCGTAGCCAGAATAGCGTCGCGTTCCATGCCTTCGAAATTGCGCTGTTCGCCGGCCGGCTTCGGCATCGGATTAGCGCCGATCGTGCCGGCTTGGATGCCAGCGGCGATTTGCTGGCGGCGTTCGATGTCCTGCTTTTCCTTATCCAATTCGCGCAGTTCGCTTTCCAGCGCATCCAGGTCGACATTCGCGTCTTCTTGCTCCAACAGTTTGCGAATTTCCAATTTGCGGGCTTCGATTTCCTTCAAACGTTTTTCAAACATTTCTGTTCATCTCCTTACAGGTAAGTTTTCAGTAGCAATCTCTTCCGCAATTCAGCAGCCTCCGCCGCCTTGCGCTCCCTCTCGATCTCCATCTCGAAGAAGCTCCTTGCCGAGATAGACGTGCTATTGTAAGCCGGGGTATCCACCGCGGCGACGTCCCAAATTTTCTTGATTCGCTTAATGGTGCGCGTGCGAGTCTTGCGATCATACTCGTCTCCGTTGTTTTCATAGTCAACGGAGAAAGCGAAAGACATCTTGTCAATGTCCCCACGCCTGATGAGCGTGTACAGATCGCGGCCGGCTGTGGTGTCAGCCAGCAATGCGCGAATAAAAAGACCCTTCTCGTCTCGAATGAGCTGCAGGGTCTTGTTCCTGGTTCTGGCCATCACCATGACATGATCCGAATGGTTGTATTTGAGGGGTACGTCGGTCATGTCAGCCTTATCCAAGGCGCGAGAATCAATGATTTCTCGAAATTCTTCTCCCCCAAAATTGAAAATCGCGGGTTCATTGAAGCGAATCGCGTAACCTTCGACAATCATCTCGTTACTGTCCGGATTGTCCTGCACCGCCCTGATCTCCATCAGACGGTGTTCCTTCTTGGCTTTCTCCACTCGATCCACCTCCTTCGAGTTGTTGGGCATTCACCGGCGCCGTGTCCAATCGGCGGATTGGTTCGTCGCCGCCCTCAATCGGCGCAAGATTCATGGCCGCACGCCACTCGTTCGGCGTCATCGCGCCACGGTCGACCATCTGCAAAAGATTCAGCTTCGTCGTCATGCTGGCGTATTGCAGGCGGTTCGCCTCGAACACGATTTCGTTTCCGCGTTGCCTCTCGGCATCGGTGAATAGCTTCGATGTGAATTCCAGGCTCATTTGAATCGCCAGCGGCTCAATGGTCGACTCGTAGAAAGCGTTCCACTCGTCTTCCGTGTAACTGGAGCGGACGATCTTCTCATTGACGCCGAAGTAGTTGTAGACCTTTTCCTGAATCATCTTCATCTGGGCTGCATTGACCATTTTAGGCTCGTTGTTCAGCGGCACGTAGTCCGCCTTCGCGTCCGTCGCCGCAACTCCACCGTTGTTTGTAATATCCAGATAGTCCTTCACGAACATGTCGCGCTGCTTCTTCATGTCTTCCGGTTTAAGCATCTGCGTAAATTTCAAAATGCCACGAAGAAAGGCAGATGCCTTGACGGCGTTCGCGATTCCCTCGTCGGTCGTCCGAATGAGTTGCAGCGTCGGGTTCAGCGCCCGGTCGGACGGCTCGCCGTAAAGATCGTTCCGGTAAAAGAAACGGCGTAAGTGGATAACGTCCTCGTAGGGCAGCACAACTTTCTGACCACCCATGAAATGAAACTGTGCATAGACTCCGCCCTGATACTCCAGAAACTCCACCGTCGCCGCATTCAGCGGATAGAAGCCGCGAACCTTCCGCGTGACGCGGTCAACGTCGATGAATACGAAGGCGTTGTTTTGCAAGTAGAGTTGCGTGACCACTTTATACAAAAACGTGTAAGCGTCCATATACGGATTCGGCCGCTGGTTCAGCAGTCGCTCAATTTCGGAGCCGGTTTCCTGAACGCGGCCGTTTACCCGGCGAATGTGCTTCGCTTTCAGCTTTGCGGCGTTGCGGGCGATGGCATCAACGGCCGACCGAACCACATCGCTGTCGTAGGCGTCTCCGGAAAAAGCCGTGAAAACCGGTGCATACCCATTCAACATCCGAAGCTGGGTCTGTATTTGCGACTCCTGCGGGCGGCGCCCAAAAATCATCTGAAAAAGCGAACGTCTTTCTCTCAGAACCATCACCCCCTAGATCAGCGCCCGGTAATCGTCCATATGATTGAAAAGCACGGTGTAGGCGATCAAAAGAGAAACAGCGCCGTCAATGCGCTGTCTCTGATTTTGGCCTTTCACAGGCCGTATATTGTCGTTGTCGTCGCGCTTCACGCTGGTGTTTGTCAGACACCATTTCAGGATTGGATTGTTGTTGTAATTGATCCGCTTGGCGGCCAGATCAGCACCCAATTCCTTCATCGGCTGGCTCAGCGTCTGCGCCCCTTGCCGAACGATTTCCATGTTGAACCCATAGGACTGCATTTCATCAATCCAATATTTCGAGTTCCACGGGTCGTAGCCGATCCATACCGGGTGAATACCATACTCCCGCATCATCCGGATAAACCACGCAGTCACGTCGCTGTAGTTGACCTTGTTCCCTTCACAAAGCGTCAGCAGTCCACGCTCCGCCCATTTGTCATAAGGAATCTTGTCCTCCTTGACGCGTTGTTCCACAAGTTCCGACGGCAAGAAATACTGCTGCAGGACGAACTTTTTCTCGTTGCCTGGCTTCATAATCAACAACGTCGCACAGGAAAGGTCCGTCGTGCTGGATAAGTCAACCCCGCCAACCGCGTAGGTATCGCGAATCTCATCCAACGTGAAGGCTTCCGGGTTGTTAATCTGGTCGAAAGTCAGCCACGTCCCAGCTACCGTATCCCGCACATTGAAGTCTTTCGTCAGGACGGTCGGGAGGAAGTCGGGATCGTTTTTCGCTCTCTCAACGTTGGCTGCGAGTTCTTCATAACTTTTTATCGTCCCGAGTCCTGGGTTTGCTTTCTCCCACATGCGGAAGTCGGTCCATTCCGAACGGTCATCCAACTCGTAGATGAACGCCAAGAACCGCTCATCCTCAATGGTGCCATCCAATACGTTGCAGGCGTATTCGTAAATGGAATCAAAAATACATTCCCTCACAAAACCTGCCGTGGTAATCATGTCAAGAATCGGTTGTTCCCTAGCACTCATGGCCTGTTTGATGACATCATAAAGGTTGCGGTCTTTGATGGCGTGTAGTTCGTCCATGATGCCATAATGGACGTTCAGGCCGTCTAAGCTGTTGCTATCGCTCGCCAGCGGTTCAAATTTCGAAAACGTCACCGGGAAATAGAGGTCCGACTTTCTCTTTTTGATGTGTTTCGAAAGCGCCGGCGACTGAGCGACCATGTTCACCGCTTCCGTGAACACGATCCGAGCCTGGTCCTTTTTCGTGGCGACGCTGTACACTTCCGCGCCGCCTTCGCCGTCGCCGACCATCATATAGTTCCCGGTTGCCGCCTTCTCGGTGCTCTTGCCATTCTTCCGAGCCACCAGGGTAAACACTTCCCGACAGCGCCGAAGGCCAGTCTCCTTATGGACGAACCCATAGACCGCTTGGATCTTCGCTTTCTGGAACAGTTCCAGGTGTACCGGCTTGCCGATCCACTTCCCTTTGGAGTGCTTGCAAAAGCGCTCGATGAATTCGATTGGCCGGTTTGCCTTTTCCAAATCAAATACCCACGGCTCGCGTGGGTTCTCAATCTCATCCACCAGTTTTTGATATTGCTGCTTCAGCCGGCGGCATGCCTGGATCTCGCCAGACTGGATTTTGTTCCAGTATTCCAGGATGTAGTTGGTCATTTTTTCCCTGCACCCTTAACAAAGGCCATGAGCTCGTCGGTGACGGTCTTCTTCTCCTCTTCCGGTAAGAGATCGAACAGCGCTTTGCAGATCGAGGTGTAGTTCCGGACCATGGTGTTGTAGGTCTTCGCCGCCGGATGTTCCCTGAGCATCTTTTGAGAGCCCTGCTCGAACAGTTCCACGGGACCATCCCGGTTCATGATGGCCTGAAGCTCCGCCAGCGTGGCGACCATAAAGGCAGCCTGGGACTTGAGTCCCTCCGCCAGCCTCTGCTTTTCCTTCGGGAGATTCTTGAAAATCCGGTTCAGCTTGGTCAGTTCCTTCTTGCGGATCTTCTCCTTGTCCACCAAATCTGCCATTTGATCACCACCTTTCAGCCCCCCTCGTGTGGGAATTACGTTCCGAGGTTTTCGAAGGGCCGCCCGCCGGTCCCTAGCTGGCTGCCTGCCCTCTTAGACCGGGGGGTGTCACTTTCGCACGCTAAAGCGTTACAGTCCGCTTTTCAGACCTTTTCATCCTCGCTTCTACATTCCGTCTGTATCAAATTCCCATCCTCATCAAACATCAATCCGTCCCCCGTCACCGGACTCTCATGGTGCTCCTTGTTGTGGCAATCCTGACATAGTAGCTCCAAATACTCATGATTCAGCGACACAGCCGGATCGTTGATGTTCTCCGGCGTCAGCCAGATCTTGTGATGGACGATTTTCCCCGGCCCGCCGCACCGCTCACAAAGTCCATGCCGAAAAACAAAATAAGCGTCACGGCATTGCCGCCACGCCTTGGATTTGTAAAATTTTTCAGCCCACGGTTTCATATTCTCAACTCCCCGGACACCGCGCCGCACCTATCCGGCTCGGCAGGAGGAGGTCGATGCACACCTTGCGACGCGGCGGATCGATATAAAGAAAAAGCCGCCCGATCGCTCGGACGACTCTATATACAACTCTCGCACACTATAATTGATTATCGGAATACCAGCTCGGCAAGACTCCGTTTCCGGACGACTTTCTAACCTTCGCTCTCTCCCGCTTAATCCGTTTGATTGCTGGAATGAGCTTCTTGATATTCAACTTTATCATCTCTTCAGAGATCCTGATGATTTCCCATTCTGGTCCTAAATGCGCGATGATAGCTGCGTCTCTTATTCTATCTTTTTCTTTTCGATCGCCTTTATGATAAAGCGATCCGTCAACTTCCAGGACAACTTTCCAGTCAGGAATCACAAAGTCTGCTTTCCATCTGCCGTATTTTACTTGGTGCCTTACTTTCACTCGGTTTCTGATCAGTTCAAGTGCAACCAGGATCTCATTTGAACTCTGAAACCAACCAGGTCGATATATATTTTTGCCCACTATATCAAGTGCTGCTGAATAATCTTGCAGAATCCTTTTTGATTCGAGATAGTCAATTGCTATCTCTAACCTGCGCTCAGCTTCCATCATACGCAGAGGTGAGTTTTTCTCTTTCTTCAACTGGCGCTCAACTTCTCTGCAGGATTTACACTTGAACTTAACCCCTTGTCTCTTTACCCATGTGAAAACTGGGTTTCCACAGACACAGCATGATGTTCGATACATTTCATTACCCAATCCGCCAGAAATTTGGACGAATTGATTTTTCAAAGATACCACCCTCTCGCACCAGGATGTCTCGCACTCGGTGAGAAAGAAATGGCCGCAAAGGTGCGAGTCAATGCAGCCATTATTTACACTTCCTCACTTTCTGAGTATAAATGATTTTATGACGTCAAAAGTGCAATTAAAGTGCAATCTTATCTCCAGCCTAATTTTAATGCGATCGCTAGAACGATCTCATCTCTCCAGTTGATCGCTGTCCGCCTGCTCACATGGAGCTCCATCGCGATGCCGTCCCAGGTCAGCCGCTGCGGCCTTGTCCAGTACTTGAGATGGACCAGCTTCTGCCTATCCGGCGTCAGACTGTCATAAACGCCCTTTATAGCCTCGGCAACCTCGGTTAAGGTGTTTAGTCGTTTATTCGTCGCAAGACGCGTTGCCGCCAATCCTGTGCGGTCTGACGGCGTGTTACCGCGTCCACCTCCGGTACGGTTCGGCTCGGGCGAGGCGTGCAGAATCTCCTCTCGGAGTCTCGCAATCTCTTTAAGTGTGTCCTGGTAAGCGTAGAGCTCTGCCTCGACATGCTGAAACGCTCCTCGGCTGATCTTGATTGTGGTTGTTGTTTCAGCCATTATTTCACCGCTCCCTTCTTCCGCTGGTTAAACTGATCCGGCGTCCGCAGCACGTACTCCCGCCCGGATACGCGGATTACGGTCGGCACGCCCTTCTTGACTTTGAGAACGGTCACGACCGGACGGTATTTGTGTCCGCTGATCATTCTGTCATCCCTCCTTCGGCGGCTCCGTCACCCCGATTTCTGCCAATAATGTTCTCGCCCTGCGCCCTCCGTCATTGATCTCTCTGCCGCGTGCTAGACGCTCGTAAAACCGCAACCCCTCGATCAGTTTTTGCCGTTCTACTGCATAGCTGATAATTACGTCTATATCTTGCTTTTTCAACCGATCAATCTCCTGCAACAGCTCTCCAACACGTTCGTTTACGAGCCTGACTATCTGGTAAAATATTTCCTCATACGGCTGGTCGCATTCTTCTAAATCTTTGATTAGACTGCGGATTTCTCGCTCTATGTTCATTCCAACGGCACCTCCAATAGTTGCCTGATTTTAAATGTTTGCCAATGTGCTTGTTGTCCGTTTTTCAGAATTTTTATTATTTTCGGGTATTCGTAAAAGTGTATTGAAAAAGGGTCATAATGACCCCTCTTCGATACGTTTGATTAGGGTTGAAATGTCCGTTCCGAGTGTGACGGTTTGCTCGTCAATTTCAGGACGCTGGGAAGCGAACATGTTGTACATCAGTTCAACGGATTTTTTGTAATTTGCTTTCGCTTTCTTATGTAGTCCTTCTGAATACAGCATTTTGGCTCTGAGGGCTTTGAAGGAATAACCACGCCCCATACGATTCACCACCCTTGTTAAGCCGTTAATGGATTCGGTATAGGCGTTTGTAACCCTGTGTGTGAAATAGTTATTGATTTCATGGTGCCAGTTGCCGTAAGCCTTAATGATGTCACTGAATGCCGTTCTCATCCCGTCTGGAATGGATGCTTGCCAAGCTGTGTAACGCTCTTGAGCCTCCTTTGCGTCGGATGCCTCCCATATCTCATAAAACGCCTCTTTAAGCTCGTAAGCTTGCTTGAGACGTGGGAAGTTAAGGGTCCAGGAATCAAGGATAATCTGTTCCATCGGCGTTAAGTCCTTACGGCGTTTTAGCATCAGGAATCGGTCATTTTTCAACTGCCTGCGTTGCTTTGCGTCCAGTTCTTTGCGGATAGTCTTGCGGATTGTTTCGACCGCCAGATTAGCCATTCGCACAACATGAAACTTATCAACGACTATAACAGCGTTAGGGAGCGTCTGACGGACTGCATCGCGGTAGGGTTGCCACATATCCATCGTGACAATTTCAACGTTTGTACGGTCAGGCAGGTGGCTCAGATAACGTATTACAGTTTCCTTGTTGCGATCAACCAAAAGATCAACAAGGACGTTCTCTTCGACATTGGCGATAACACATCGCGGTTTACCAAGGATGTGTATTTCATCGATACCCATCCATCGCGGAGTTACAAAATTGTGCGTGTTTTCAAGAAGCTCGATGTACTTGTTGAAGATATTTCGTACCGTGCCTTCGCTTATACCGAGTTCATCCGCAATACTGGTGAATGTACGCTTTAGCGATTGTTCTTGAACGTATTCTTTGAATCGAACGGTGCACATATGGTCTTCATCGATGTCCCAGAGTATCTCACGGAAGGTTGATCCGCAGTCTTTACACAAATATCGCTGGCGATTAACGATGATGCCTACTCGCTTACCGTGCATTGGCAAATCCATGAATAACTGACGCTTAGTTCCAAACTTAGAGAATTTCGCTTCCATGGAGCCACAATTAGGGCAGAAGTCTGGAGGATTTGCGACCTCTGCCCATATCTCGTAGCCGTGTTCTTTTAGTTCTGTTTTGGTGACTTTCAGTGACGGGAGGTTAAGTATGTCCATGCTGAACTCCTTCTTTAAGGGTTCTCACAACGCTATCAAAGCAGTTTCTAACGTAACCCCTTGCTGGGAGTTCTAAATTACGTTCGAGCCGTTCAAGCTCATATAGGGCTGTTTTTATTGCGTCAGTAAGCTGCTGGTTCTCCTTGATGTAACGGACATTGTTTTCAAATGCGATTTGAAATCTGGCTTCCCATTCCTTTGGTTCGAAAGGTCCTAAAACATTCAGATATCCTTTGCATTTCTCACACGGAGTGCCATCAATACAAGACCAACCTAATTGCATATGACCGCATTCGACGCATTCAAGAATGATTCTGTGTCCTTTATCGATCATCGTCTCACCGTGATCGCTTCACCGCAAGCGTCAATTGCGATCTCAATTGGGTTTCCTTCACCATCAATGATTTTGTCCAAGGCATCCGTCAGTATCTTTACGCGTTTCATATACTTTTCTAATTGCTCTCGTTGTCTTCTGATGAGGTATCTCAATTGATTATTTTCGTTGAAGGCAATAGCTTCGCTGGCAAGAAGTTTAGCGTTCTCGGCTCTCAAACTTTCGATTTCGCAAGCAACGCATTGATCATAAATTCTCACAGGTTCGACAATGTGCTTATCGCATAATTGGCTCATTCGTCCTCCTCCTCCTCGTCATCGTAGTTATCTAAGTTACGTATTTCGATACAAAATTCGTTCTTGTAGGCATCTACTGATTGGATAATTAAAGTGTCATTGCTATCACGGTCATACACTTTAACAGGTTGATCGCCGTAAAACTCCATGTATTCTTGTAGATCTTTAAGCAACTGAGAAACTCTCATACAAGCACCTTCTTTCACGTATTATTAGTTGTTTTCTCCTTCATACTTTCAAGTTTTCTTATTAGCTCTTCTACTTCTGCAACACGTTTATATTGCTGGGCAATCCATTCGTCATACAGTTCTCTGTTTCGACGACTTAAACCACGGATATATCCGAGTTCGTTTAAGTCTCGTAGGTCGCATTTCAATGCACTTTTGGCAAGCCTAAGCCTAATCTTTGCAACTCTGATTTTATATTCCAACTCTTCGTTAACAGGATGTGTATCGAGTTCTAAGCTTAATTGCACGGCCATAAGTCCACCTCCTTTACCTTAATTTTACCAATTATCGAAGGTGATTTCAACACACTTTTACGATTTTTGATAGTTTGAACAAAACAGCTATTTCAACACGTTTCTACGAAGAGCCTTATTTTCTCAATATCTTCCCGCAGCTTCCGGTTTTCTTTTTCAAGCTCGCACAACTCCGTCACATGCGCGTTATGTGCGGCGCGTTCTTCGGCGTATTCGCGTTCAATGCGGTCGAGTTCTTTTTGCATCTCGGTTATATTTGCCGACGCTTGCTTAAACCACTGTTGATCTTGCCACGATTTTTCCCGCAATTCTGTTATTTCTTGCGACTTATAAAAAAGCTGCCTTTTTTGCTCTTCTATGACTTCATCTTTACGCTCCAGTTCATCCAGCAGGAAACCGAGCCATTCGGGGGCGTTTGCTACAATGTCAGCATTTTCCTTTTTCATAGCCGTTGCTATCATATATTTTGCGTCAACACGCCAAACCGCACCGGATGGCATTCCTATGTCTACTGCCTTCCACGGCCCCGGCGTTGCCTTCTCCAACGCTTCCCGAATCTCCGCGATCTTCTTTTCTCGGTCATTCATGCCAGTCGTCCTCCTGTCCCGGTTCCTGTATCCACAATATGACCCCAGGAATTAATCCAAACGTTTTTGTTGGGCAACAAATTCGTCAATCGTATCATGTGTTATTCCTCCTTCAATTCCTTTTCAAGCCGTTCTATCGCCTTTCGACTGTGTTCCAGAAATTCTTCGAAATATTCCGGGCGGTTCCAATACCTTGCCCCAATCGCGCTGATATAACCTTTCTCGCGGTATTCTGCCAAATCGCATTCGTAGGCACGTTTCATCAGGCGTAGACGGATTTCCTTGGTTTCCCTACTCATCTTCTTCCCTCACATGGTCAAGCAGCATGATTCCAAGCGTTTCGGCACAGTCGCGGCATAGAAAGATACTGTCTCCGCTTATTTTGACAAGCAGGTGCGTGTTATGTTTGTTCGGATATTTGCAAGAATCGCATTTCCAGTTTGGCTGATGGGGAGTTGATATGCTAATCATGCGTTCTCGTCTCCTTTCATCAAATGGGGATGTTCGTAGATATTGCCGATGACTTCTCCATACTCCCACCGATCAGATTCTTCATCCACGCTAAACATGTAATCGTAATAGTCTTTTCCGTTGTCGTGGCACTGGAACATAAACGCTCCATTTCTGAATACTACGATGTTGAACGGCCTGTCCAAATCAGTTGAAATGATATCCCCCACATAAATCTCCCGCCCGTTCTTATCTTTGAGTCCGGTGTATTGACCTACTGTTTCTGGATCGACTTTATACCAAAACTCGGTGCTGAATGAAAATTCGTCGAAATCCACAATCTCGCCAACGATGACATCATCGCCAATCAGATATCCATACACCCACTCACCGTTGTCTACCCGTTTACCTCGAAACTTAATTTCCCTCATGGTTCGCTTCCCTCCCTAATGCTTGACGGGCGATATCGCCATTGTCATACTCAAAATCTGTCCAACTAGCATCTGTGTACCATTCCAACGCCGCCCGCAGACGCTGGATTTCGCTCTCATCCGCATTAAACGCGCCGGATTGGATTTGGTGCTTAACCCAGTTCAGACCGTCATATTTTCCGGTCACGTATCGCTTGTGATAGCCTGTCACAGATTGATGCTCGCCCATCAACCGTAACTGTTCAGTTTCAATCGCGTCCAACACCACTTTCTTGCTCAGGTATTCACTCATTGGCGTTCGCTCCTTTCACATCTCACATTTTCCGCCCGGACAATCGTTCCCGTAGACTTCGGACTCGTCAGGCAAATCAACCTCGCGGCAGCCTTCACACTCCACAAAGCCATAGCCGCCATCATCAAATTCGTCCCCGCAACTCGGGCAAAGTTGTTTCATCGTCCCATCTCCTCCCTCGCCAGTTCTGCCAGCATCGCCCGCCGCTCTACCGGCGGAGCTTGCCGCATGATCGCCGTAATCTCTTCCTTCGACGTTTGGTAGCGCGTCGGCCCGGGATCGCCGATCATCGCGCTGATGGCCACACCAGTTTCGGAGCTGATGCGTTTGGAATGTCGGATTTGGCGGTGGGGTTTCATGCCGCATCCAACCTCCAAACCTTGTCGACGACGGCCAGGTAATCGATCGGCACCTTTCCCGGTCCAACCTCCCAAGCATTCACGTCCAATGCGCTCAGTGGAATACTTCCTTTGCCGCGCCCATTTTTCGTCGTGCCTTGCCAAAAATGTTTGAGAGTGATAAACGGCATCAGGTACACGGTCCGATGCGCTTCGAATTCAATGAGAACGAATGCGATTGCGTTACCGAACGTATGGCATTTTTCCATGTACTCGAATTGGTGGGCTTCGAGGTTATTTAACGGGAATCGATGCAACTCCTTCGTTGATTTCGCCTCAAAAACAATCGATCGTCCACGGTATGTTCCGTCGTAGTCGACGGTACTCGGCTTTTCAAAAAAACCAGTTACCTTTCCACCGGACAGCCGACCAGTGATTCTGATCGGCGTCGGCCGCTTGTTGATGATGGCAATACCTAACCGTTCATACATGCGATTGCAATGATCGATCAACTGTTCAAAATCCATGCCGCGGTTGGCCTGTGAGATCAATCCGTTTTTGCTCGCCTTCATGACCCCACCACCTCCAGTTCCGGTTTCCACTCGCTGCCGGCAATCCGAAAACTCAATTGGCGTTCCCCATCGTTGGCAGCTTGGACAAATCTCCGCGTATCCGGCATCCACAGTCCGTATTTCCGGACGACGGCCGAGAATTCTTCCAAATCGTGACCGATGATCTTGAACATGGGCCGATCATTGTCGTCATATTTGGGATTGCCTTCCTTGTCCACCATTTGTTCAAAATGGCAAAGCTCATGATAAACCAGCGCTTCACGTTGCCGGTTGTCCAAGTGGTCCCAGACCTCACCATTCACAATGACGGCGAGTTCTGCCCCAATCTCATGCCGTTCAAACGGTGACAACACCTTCGCTTGGCCGAGTGTCACCTTTCCCCTGGACGACCAGTTTCCGAAACGAAAACGGCCTATGATCGTCGCGTCACGCAGCACGGCGAATTCTTGGTTTTTCTCGATAAGTTTTTGAATTAAACGCTCCACTTCGGGAGCTTCTTTGAATTTCGTTGCCATGTTCATGCTCCTTTCACAAGGAAATAAATGCGTGTAATCCGCTGATGCGAGCGGATCCAGAAATGCCTCACCGGCTCTGGCAAAACGTAGTCTCGAATGATTTCCCGCGGCTGAATTTCCAGCTCCTGATAGAACGACTGTTCTTCGCCAAACACAGTACCCTTTTTCCCGATGCCTATAATTGCGGGATACAGTCCGCGGTTTTGAAAGTTCACTTCGGTCACGTCGAAGGGGATCTCTATTCGGGCGAAATACTCTGCTGGATACCACATCCCACGCAGCTCATTCCTGTTCCCATCTCCGCTTTTTAGGTTGCGATCGATCTGCACGGGTTTCCCCTCCGATCCGAGCCAGGTTCCCAAATTTCGCGAACTGCCGTACAAATGCCAGTTCAACCGATCCAACCGGACCGTTCCGGTTTTTGGCCACAATCAGCTCCGCTATTCCTGGTTTATCTTTCGGGTTGTAGTATTCCGGACGGTGGATGAACCAGACCTGATCCGCGTCTTGCTCTAGAGATCCACTGTCAC
>Ga0207747_1000962_pt1 | contig 24516 bp, 27 predicted proteins | sample HigsolmetaGSP11D_FD_184839 | JGI IMG/M metagenome (GOLD analysis project Ga0207747, IMG submission 184839) | High solid enriched microbial communities from the Joint BioEnergy Institute, USA - SP1-1-D (SPAdes) | ecosystem: Engineered > Bioreactor > SSF (Solid state fermentation) > Aerobic >...
AATGCTTATGGATATAAGAACTTCCAAAGATTTCGAGCAAAAATATTATTAACACATAAGTATAAGAGAATTGGGGGTCATGTGGGGTAGGAGAATCAGATGACCCTTTTTCAATCATGATGGTTCAGTGAACCATCATGATTGAAAAAGGCCACCAAGCGAAAGCGCGGTAGCCTTCTCGCACCCCAACAGTTGACAAAGAACCTAAAAAAAGCGTTCAAAGAAAGAAAGCTCTTCCCTGAACGCTTTTTTTATACATTTAATTCGCCCATTTCCAAAACAAATCGGCCTTTTGTCAAATGTTTTAATAATGAAGATTTATTTCCTATTTGAATAAAGGTGCCTGGATGGGCTTCCTTTTTAACAATGATTTCCCCATTTCCGGTTGACTTTAAACTTTCCATCAACTCTTTAATTTCATAATCGACCTGTATCATTTGTTGCTTTTTATCTTCCAACACTTCCTGCAATTCCTTCACACTCTTTAATTGAGCAGGGGTCATACGTTCTTTTAAAGCGGAAAATTTTTCAATTTTCTCTGTTAATTTCAGTATTTCTTCCTGCATCGATTTTAATAATGCTGCTTTTTGTTGCATGATTTTATAACTTTCCTGCCGATTGACCGTTTGAACAATTAATTCGGTGCGCCTTTCGAAGCGGTTTCCAGAAATCGCTGTCACGATTCGATTTTTTGCAACGGCCGTTCCGCCAATAATTTTCCCTTTTCCCTCATCCAATAAAATTGAATCCGCTTGCAATTGCGAGTTTAAAGAATAAAATCCGATAACAATATTTTTTCTGGCACGTAAACTGGCTTCATTAACGTGTTTTACATATATATTCCCGCCAGCTATTACCTTTGTTTCGCCTAATCCAAAGATGCCTCCTTTTATGTAAATATCGCCATTTCTGGATTCAATGAGTTTTGCACCTGTCACTCCTTCTAATCCTTCAATGGAAATATCGCCGGTCGCAACTAATGAAAAGCCTCTTTGGATTGTTCCTCTAACCGTGATGGAACCATCAAAATTGATGTTTCCCGTCTCTAATCCAACATCGCCATTAATAGGCAAATGATTATTGATATATAATAATCCTTGTTTTTCTTCTACTACCCCTTTATTTAAAGCACGGATGACAATTTTTCCATCTTCTTCTACTTCATAAGCAGATTTTCGATCATATTTTAAAGGCTTATCTTTTCCAGGAGGTGCGGGTAACTCCTCACCATAAACATTTTTTCCATTAATTCCTGGTTTGGCAGGGATTTTTTCTCCTAACCAGTCGTTTTCATTAATTTCAAAAATGAAATTCATATCAAAATAATCTGCTCGCCCATCTTCACGAATAACCGGTTTTCTTTCTGGCAACTGCAAATATGTGATTTTGGCATCTTCACCTTTTACTGGTTCGGTTCCTTCTGCTATTAGAATCACTTTGCCAGGAACAATTGAATTGATATCAATCTCCTTGATGCCATAGACAATTTTATTTTTTTCTAATAAATCTTTTAAATTTTTGAAAAATTCTTTTTCGTTTCCTAAAATTTCCGAATCGTGTACAACTAAATGAGCTTTCATTTTATCTTTGGAAACATCGATTTCCATCGGCGGCAGCCATATCCCGATTTCGATCAATGACTGTGTTTCATCTTGTAAGGCATTTTTTAAGTTGGAAAAATTCGTTAACTTAAACCGTGCGATCGTTTGAATGATTTCATCAAAACCTTTTAAGGGAAATCCTTTCTGAAAGGTTCGAATAAAGACTTTCTCGTTTTCTTGAACCAATTCAAAATAATCATTAGAAAATATTCGCACCATAAAGTCACCTCATATTTCCTTGCTTTTAGTATAATATAAAATCGTCATTTTTAGAAAAGCAAAAAGTCACCCCAAAAAAGAGGTGACCATAAGCAAAAAGTACCCCTTAAAAATTTAATTTGAAACATTTCTCGCTTTCTTTAGGTGAAAAGACACATAATACGGTTTGAAACATTTTATGAAGCTACTAATTCAAGGCGAATTTTATCAGCAATCATTGCAATGAATTCTGAATTCGTAGGTTTCGACTTTAAATGGTGGACAGTATATCCGAACATTTGAGAGATGGACTCGTAATTTCCACGGTTCCATGCCACTTCAATGGCATGACGAATGGCTCTCTCCACTCGAGATGGTGTTGTTCCAAATTTTTTCGCAATTTCTGGATACAAAATTTTCGTCACAGAACCTAATAAATCTATATCGTGATAGACCATTTGAATCGCTTCTCTTAAATAAGCATAGCCTTTGATGTGCGCTGGAACCCCAATTTCTTTAATAATGGATGTAATGGTTGTATCCAATTGCCGCTGATTGACTTTTCCGCTCGTTTCAGGCTGTAATACACTATGTCTTTTGATCGATTCTCTTTTATGATTTGCACAATGCATGATTTTTTGTACAAGTTGTTCAAACTCAAAAGGTTTTAACATAAAGTAGGAAGCTCCATATGTAACGGCTTGTTTCATGACGTCTTCTTGTCCAAAAGCCGTCAACATGATGACTTGTGTATCGCGGAAACGGTCATCTTTATGCATTTCTTGGAGCACCCCTAAACCGTCCAGATGAGGCATAATGATATCCAGCAATAATATATCCGGTTTGCATTCTTCTAACATATTTAGACACAATTTCCCGTTCGATGCAGTCGCTACGATTTCAATGTCTGAATGATTTTCGAAATATTGTTCCATTGTTTTCACTAAATCACGATTATCGTCGGCAATAGCAACCCTAATTTTTGACAATGCAAATTCCCCCTTATTAAACCTTCTCCCAAAAAATGCATTTATATTACATAAATATGTCATAGTTTTTGAACACTTGACAATATTCTTTTCGACATTTTTTTAGAAATACCTTTCATCAAATAGAAAAATAAGTATGTAGTCGTAAAGATTCTCTCTGTTTTGACAAATTTTGTTCTGTTGGAAAATCTTACATAGTATATTTTTGGTGTAAAAGTCAAAAAAAGACTACATCAGAACGAACTGATGTAGTCTTTTAATACTAATCCGGTTTCTTCTTTAGCATTTCTGATAAGGTAATGGCCGCACCTCTAGCAGGTTGTTCGACAAACATATGGGTCACAGCGCCTACAAACTTTCCATTTTGTAAAATAGGACTTCCACTCATCCCTTGCAAAATGCCGCCGGTTTTTGATAACAGATTTTTATCTGTTATTTCAAACTGTAAAAAATTATCTTCAATTTTCACGATTTCTATTTGAAAGGATTCGACCTTTGACCCTTCAATGGCAGTTAACAATTCAGCTTTTCCTAATTGAATTTCGTCATCATACATAATCTCTATAGGTTTACGCATAATTTGATTTATATCAGATTCCCAATGGCCAAAAATGCCGTACAGTTCATTGGAGTCAATATTTCCAAGGCGAATATCGTCTGTATTGATGACTGATATTTTATAACCGGGGTTGCCGGGGCTGGACTTTTTGATTTGCTCAATGGAAGCTAAAAAAATAGAACCATCTGTAAATTCAGGTGGCCTGTTTAAAACGCCATCGATGATTTGATGACCTAATGCTCCGTATTCTTTCGACTCAGGATCAATGAAGGTCAATGTTCCAATGCCATCCGTTTCATCTTTTAGAAATGGAAGAATATTATTTGCCTGATCATTCGTCAGTTTAATCGTTCTGCTTTGATTGGTACCTTTTTCGATGGTAAGGGTGATTTCTTCTCCTGCTATTAATTCCTCAAACATTTCCAGCGAATCAATCTTTTTGCCGTTAACTTCCTTTATAATATCCCCTTTTTTCAACCACTGGCCATTTGGCAGCAACACATCGTGGGCAACATAGACAAATGGCAATTCCATTTGTATTCCAATCGATTCACCCATAGGTATTAATTTTTTTGCCTCAGCTACAGCGGAAGGTGATAAAAGGGCGATAATCAGCAAAAGATAAGCAAGCAAGTTACGCAAACGGCATTTCATAGTCCACCTCCTAAATTGTTTGTAACATTACTATGTGTAGCTGGCCTTTTAATAATGTGAGGTAAATATTTGTCGCATAGGTACTTTCAAATTTAGTAAAAGGGTGAACGATTTTCATTCAGCTGGAACTTTAAATTGGGATGCCAATTGGCTTTTAATGGTATGTTTCTTTTCGGTAGCTAATTGTAATAATTCCCGAGCATGTTGAAGAGTTAATTCTGTAATCTCTGTACCGCTCATCATGCGGCTAATTTCCTCGACGCGTTTTTCCTCTTCAATTTTTTCAACTGTTGTGAAGGTACGGTTATGATCCACTTGTTTTGAAATTAAATAATGCTGATCGGCCATTGCCGCTACTTGTGGCAAATGGGAAATACATAGCACTTGGGAGTTTAAAGAAATATTGGCAATCTTTTCAGCGATTGCTTGAGCTACTCGTCCACTCACACCAGTATCCACTTCATCAAAAATAATAGATGTAATTTGTGATTTAGATGAAAAAATCGTTTTTAATGCCAACATCATTCTCGACAATTCTCCACCAGAAGCAATTTTTGGCAAAGATTTAGGCGGTTCGCCAACATTGGTGGATATATAGAATGATATATAGTCTTTCCCATTGATGTTGAAATTATGTAACCGTTCAAACTGTACGATGAATTTCGCTTTTTCCATATGTAAATCGCGAAGTTCATTCATAATCGCATCACTTAAAACGGCTGCACATTTTTTCCGCACTTTCGTCAATTCATCGCATAAAGTATCTAATTCCGCTTCCATTTTTCTTAGCTGCTGTTCCTTTTGCTGAATGGCTTCATCCCTATGTAAAAGGGTGTTTAATTCTTCCTTAATTTTCTCATAATAAGAAATAATCTCTTCTACCGTGCTTCCGTATTTTCGTTTTAATAATTGGTATTGAGCAAGACGGGATTCCACTTCATTCAACCGTTCCGGATCAAATTCAAGTTCGTCGATGATATTTTTTATTTGATAAGAAGCATCTTGCAGGGCATAGAAGGAAGAGGAGACGGCTTCAAAAGAGTCGCTGAATTGTTCATCTAACGGAACGATGTCTTCTAAAGCGCTCATGGCATCTCCAATACAATCAAGCCCCTTCATTTCACCGGAGATGGCTTCATAGGCATTGATGGCATGTTCGTAAATTTTATGGAAGTTTTGAAGCCGCTTCCGTTCTTCGAGCAGCTCTTCTTCTTCTTTTACCGATAATTTGGCATCTTCTAATTCTTGAATTTGGAATTGGTATAAATCAATGCGTTGGGCAATTTGTTGTTCATTTATATTAATGGCGTTCATTTCTTTTTTTAATGCCCGATATTCTTCATATAAACGATGATATTTTTCTTTAATCGGATGCAATTGTTTTTCGGCAAATTGATCCAGTAAATCGATGTGGCGCTTTTCATCCATCAATTCTTGGTTTTCATGTTGGCCGTGAATGTCCACAAGAGTTGAGCCAATTTCCCGCAAAATGGATAATGGCACCAATTTTCCATTTACACGGCAGATGCTTTTTCCATTATCATTAATATCCCTTCGCAAAATGATGGTTCCTTCTTCTTGTTCAATTCCTGCTTCCGTCAATTTTTCAAAGGCAGGATGATGGTCGGGAACGAAAAATAGTCCGGTTAGTTCTGCCTTTTTCGCACCATGTCGAACAAATTCCTGGCTGGCTCGTCCGCCGCAAAGGAGATGAACCGCATCGATAATGATGGATTTTCCTGCCCCAGTTTCTCCCGTGAGAACGGTTAAACCATTTTCAAAATGCACGGTCAATTCTTCGATAATGGCGAAATTCCGTATATTCAACTCTTTTAGCAAACGAACCACCTCTAATTATAGTAAATCTAAAATTCTCTTTTTAATCACTTCTCGCTGCTCAACGTCTCGAACAATAATTAATATCGTGTCATCCCCTGAAAGGGTTCCTAATACTTCCGGCCATTCCAGATGATCAATTAATACTGCAACCGCATTGCCGTTGCCTGGAAGGGTTTTTAGCATTAAAAAATGGTCCACCCCGTCGATGCTGATAAAAGAATCGGTTAAAGCTCTTTGCAATTTTTGCAATGGGTTGAATCGTTGGTCCGCAGGTAAACTGTATTTATATCGCCCATCTGGAAGAGGAACTTTGACTAAATGAAGCTCTTTAATGTCTCTGGAAACCGTTGCTTGTGTCACATTAAATCCAGCTTCTTTTAAAGCTTCCACTAATTCATCTTGCGTTTCGATTTCGTTGTTCGCGATGATTTCACGAATTTTCATATGCCTTTGACCTTTGCTCATATATACACCTCTTAATGAATATAAATGTATATTTATACTAACATTATATTTTATAATACCTCAAGTAAAAATAGGGAATGACCGATGCCATTCCCTGCTTTGCTTATTTCAATTCTTGATGCGCCAATTCTACAACTTTTTTATAGTCTGTAAATGGCGTGATTTCGTGTCCATCCTGCGCTTTTTTCAAATGGAATAAAAATTCAATATTGCCTTCTCCACCTGTAATCGGCGAGTAAGTTGCATTTTTCACGACAAATCCTGTTTCTGTTGCCATTTTTGCCGTGTTTTCCAACACTTCAAGATGGGTCTTTGGATCGCGTACAATGCCTTTTTTGCCGACTTTTTCTTTTCCTGCTTCAAATTGCGGTTTGACAAGGGCTACCACATCACCATCCGGAAGCAATATATTATATAAAACAGGCAAAATCAGCGATAAAGAAATAAAAGATACGTCAATCGTCGCAAAATCAGGCAAGCCTTTTGTAAAATCTTCCGGTTTGGAATAGCGGAAATTGGTTTTCTCCATCACCGTCACCCGTTCATCCTTCCGCAATTTCCAAGCGAGTTGGTTTGATCCTACATCCAAAGCATAGCAATGTTTTGCACCATTTTGAAGAGCGCAATCAGTAAATCCTCCTGTGGAAGCGCCGATGTCCAACATTAATTTTCCTTCCACATTTAAATCAAATTCTTTTAATGCTTTCTCCAGCTTCAACCCGCCGCGGCTTACATATTTTAATTGCTCCCCTTTTACTTCCAAAGGCGCATCAATCGGGATTTTTTCCCCCGGCTTATCAATCCGAACTTCCTTTGAAAAAACTATGCCCGCCATAATTGCTCTTTTTGCTTTTTCACGGGTTTCAAATAATCCCCGTTCCACAAGCAGCACATCTACTCGTTCTTTTTGCGTCTTTGTCATACTGTTTTCTTACCTAATCTCTTTTGATTTTTCACTAAAGATTCAATGCGGGCAATCGTTTCTTTTTTCGTGATGTGCAGTTCTTCGAGCAATAAATCAACGCTGCCGTGATCGACAAAACGGTCAGGGATGCCCATCCGTTCAATTTCAACATGATTGTATTTATTATCGCTGGCAAATTCCAATATAGCACTGCCAAAACCGCCGTTTAAAACCCCTTCTTCAATCGTTAAAATCGGCATATTTTGGCTCATGAGATCATGGAGCATTTCATCATCCAGCGGTTTTATGAATCTTGCATTTATCACTTTTACGTGGATATTTTGCTTTTCGAGTTCCGCCGCCGCCTCCATTGCCATAGGGATGGTTGTACCAAACGTTATAATAGCTGCATCTTTCCCTTCTTTCAACACTTCCCATGTACCGATTGGAATCGCTTGCAATTCTTCATCAAGAGGAACTCCAAGACCATTTCCACGCGGATAACGAAGGGCAATCGGTCCATCATTATACTCAATGGCTGTTTTCACCATATGTTGACCTTCATTTTCATCTTTTGGCATCATAATGACTAAATTTGGAATATGCCGCAAGAAGGCGATGTCAAATACACCTTGATGGGTATCGCCGTCTGCACCAACAAGCCCTGCCCGGTCAATACCAATGAACACATTTAATTTTTGGCGTGCGATATCATGCAAAACTTGGTCATAAGCCCGTTGCAAAAATGTGGAATAAATTGCTAAAAACGGCTTCATTTTTTGTGTTGCAAGGCCTGCAGCCATTGTCGCTGCATGCTGTTCTGCAATACCTACATCAAAGAAACGGTCAGGGAAATCTTTTTGAATGCCTTCCATTTTAGAACCAACCGGCATCGCAGGGGTAATGGCAACAATTCGTTTGTCTTCCTTCATTAATTTTCGGACCGTCTCTGAAACTAAGCTTGACCAAGAAGGGCCTTTTACATTGTTCTTTACAAAGGCGCCTGTTTCAATTTTATATGGCCCCGTCCCATGCCATGTTCCGATTTTATCTTCTTCCGCCGGCTTGTACCCTTTCCCTTTTTTCGTGACAACATGGACAAGCACAGGGCGGTCTTCTACTTTTTTTGCATACTCCAACGTTTTTTCTAAAGCGTCGAAATCATGGCCATCAATCGGACCCAAATATTTAAAGCCCATTTCCTCAAAAAACACGCCGGAAACGACTAGATATTTTAAACTGTCTTTTACACGGTCAGCGGCTTGAGCCAGTTTTCCTCCGAAAACTGGAACACGCTTCATTAATGATTCCAACTCTTCTTTTGCCTTTGAATATTCCTTGGCAGTTCTCAAACGACCTAGAATATTGTGCAATGCCCCTACATTCGGTGCAATGGACATTTCATTGTCATTTAGGATGACAATCATTCTTCGTTTGTCGTGGCCGATATGGTTCAACGCTTCTAATGCCATACCGCCAGTTAAGGCGCCGTCTCCGATAATGGGCACAATATAATTATTTTCCTTTTTGATATCCCGCGCAACAGCCATGCCCATCGCAGCAGAGAGGGAAGTGGAGCTATGGCCCGTTTCCCACTCATCGTGGACGCTTTCCGCCCGTTTCGGAAACCCGCTCAATCCCTTATATTGACGAAGGGTATCAAATTGCCCCGCCCTTCCTGTCAATATTTTGTGCACATAAGCTTGGTGTCCAACGTCCCATAACAATTTATCAAAAGGGCTATTAAAAGCTCGATGCAATGCAATCGTCAATTCTACAACACCTAAATTTGGTCCAATATGTCCGCCGGTTTTCGAGCATTTTTCAATTAAAAAATCTCGAATGTTTTGAGCAAGTTCTTCCAGCTGTTGTCTATTCAGCTTTTTTAAAAAGGATGGACCAGTAATTGTCGTTAAATCCATCTCTCACACACCTTTTCTTCAGTTTTTTCACGTAGAAGTTTTCACTATTATAACAAGGGAAACTGTGTGGCAAAAGCAATTCATTTTGCATTTAATGATTTCGTGAAACAATATAGTTGGCAAATTCTCTTAAAAGCGTTGTATCTTCTGATAAACGATTCAATGCTTTCAATGCGAATTGGTAATGTTCCTGCAATTTTTGTTTTGCTCCATCCAGCGAAAGCAATGCCGGATATGTGCTTTTTTTGCTTTCTTCGTCTTTTCCAGCCGTTTTTCCCAATTGTTCAGAAGTGCCTTCCACATCTAAAATATCATCTTGAATTTGGAATGCGATCCCAATATGATGGGCATATTCTATTAACGCTTCTCTTGCTTCTTTAGTTGCATCGGACAATATTGCTCCTGATTCAATGCTGAATCTTAAAATGGCGCCCGTTTTATTGCGGTGAATTTGCTCCAGTTCCGATAAATTCAACTCTCGATTCTCCCCATCTAAATCTAGCACTTGTCCACCAACCATGCCTTCCGCACCGCTTGCAATGCTTAATAAGTTAATGAGCTCCACTTTTTTCTCTGGGGAGACATTTTCCATTCTGGCTAACACGCCAAAAGCTAATGTGTTTAAAGCATCTCCTGCAAGGGTTGCCAGCGCCTCACCAAATACAACATGGTTTGTCGGTTTGCCGCGGCGCAATTCATCATTATCCATGCTTGGCAAATCGTCATGGATCAGGGAATATGTATGAATCATTTCCACAGCAGCCCCGACTGTATAGACTTCCTTTTGTTTATTATGAAACAATTCTGAAACCGCAACGACAAAAAGTGGGCGGATTCGTTTTCCTCCTGCTTTTAACGAGTATAACATTGAATCTTTCAATGCTTGCGGTGCATGGAGCCGCTCCACTTGGTCAACAATCTCCCGGTTAATCGCTTCAAGATGTTCGTTGATAAATTGCTTTAATCGATTGCTCATTCGTTTATTCCTCTCCATTAGTTGGTTCAAAAGGCTTTTTCTCGCCGTTTTCATTGACAATTGAAATCAATTGTTCTTCTGCATGCTGCAGTTTTTCGTGGCAAAATTTCGATAGTTCCATTCCTTTTTTATACAAATCAATGGCTTCCTCTAACGGAACATCTCCCTGTTCTAATCTTCGCACAATCTCTTCTAATTCAATCATCGCCTCGGCAAAAGTATGTTTAGTCATCATTTTCACCAACTTTTTCTCGAATTTCAATTACTTTGGCTTCCACAAAGCCATCATGGAACTGAACGGAAACTTCATCTTGCTTCTTCACTTGAGAGATTGATTTAACGACCATACCATCTTTATATGTAACGCTAAAGCCTCTCTCCATGATTGTCAATGGATTTAGAGCTTGCAAGGTTCGAATGGCATATAAATAATGGTCTTTTTTTCGATTCAGCAGTTGAAAAGCTGACCGGGATAACATATTCGATAGTTGTTCCACTTGTTTTTTATAATAGACAATGGAATTTAAAGGAGAATGAATTTTTAATGCGCCATCCAATTGTGACAATTCATTTCTCTTTTTCATCAAGTACATTTGGCTTGCTCTCTGCAAATTCATATCCGCCTGAATGAGCCGCTCCGTAAAAGGGCGGTACAATCTCTCAGGATGAGATAAAGGATAAGATTCTTGCAGCTTCTTGAGCCGATTTCTTTCATAAATCAGCCTGCTTCTAACCATTTGATGCATCTGGGATTGAATGCTTAAAATCCGTTGATACAACTCTTGAATGTTCGGTACAGCAAGTTCTGCTGCAGCAGTTGGCGTTGGGGCGCGGAGATCAGCCACAAAATCAGCAATCGTTGTGTCGGTTTCATGCCCCACAGCACTGATAATCGGAATTCGGCTTTCAAAAATGGCTCTTGCTACGATTTCTTCATTGAAAGCCCATAAGTCTTCAATGGATCCTCCACCCCTGCCGACAATTAACACATCGCAAAGACCATGCTTATTGGCAAGCTGAATATTTTTGGCAATGGATTCAGCCGCCCCAATCCCTTGAACGAGGGTCGGGTAGATGATGATTTCTGCCAAGGGATATCTTCTTTTAATCGTTGTGCAAATATCCCGGATGGCTGCACCAGAAGTTGCTGTACAAACACCTATTGTCTTTGGAAAGTTTGGAATCGGCTGCTTGAATCTAGGATCAAATAAACCTTCTTTATGTAATTTTTCTTTTAATTGCTGGAAGGCGATGTAAAGGCTTCCAATGCCATCCGGTTCCATAGAAAGTACATACAATTGATATGAACCTTGAGCCTCGTAAACATTGACATCTCCACGTATAAACACTTGCATGCCATCTTCTGGTTTAAACTTTAATTGACTTGCTTGAGAGCGGAACATGAGCGCATTGATTCGAGCAGCATCGTCTTTTAAGGTGAAGTAAATATGGCCAGATGGATGAATTTTCACGTTTGATAATTCACCTTTCACATAGACGTCGCGCAAATGGGGATCCGCATCAAATTTTCTCTTAATATATTTTGTTAAAGCTTTGACCGTTAAATAAGAAGATGGCATGAAGAATCTCTCCTTTTTAAATGGCTGTTATAGTACAAATATCACAACCAATAGAAAAGCTGTTTTCCTAGAAAAACAGCTTCCACATTTATTGTACCTGTTTCATCATTATTTGTCGCCTAAAGTTTTTTCAGCAGATTTTACAGTATTATACAATAACATTGTAATCGTCATTGGACCTACTCCACCTGGCACTGGTGTAATATAGGAAGAAATTGGTTCTACTTCTTCAAAATCGACATCTCCAACTAATTTGTTATTTTCATCCCGGTTGATGCCGACATCAATTACTACAGCCCCAGGTTTGACATGCTCTTTTGATATAAATTTTGGACGTCCAACAGCCGCCACTAAAATATCTGCTTGTTCTGTGATGGAAGGCAAATCTTTTGTTTTTGAATGGGTATATGTAACCGTTGCATCTTTTTGCAATAACAGTTGTCCCATTGGTTTGCCCACAATATGGCTGCGACCAACAACGACCGCATGCTTGCCGGCTATATCAATCCCTGAATATTCTAAAAGCTTCATCACGCCAAATGGGGTGCATGGCAAAAATGTATCTTGTCCAAGCATCATTTTCCCTACGCTCACCGGAGAAAAACCATCAACATCTTTTTCTGGTGAAATCGCAGCAATTACGTGATCTTCATTGATATGTTTTGGAAGTGGCAATTGCACCAAAATGCCATGGATATCCTTGCGCTCATTTAACGTTTGGATTTGTTGCAACAATTCTTCTTCTGTTGTATTCTCTGGCAATTTAATCACTTCAGAATAAATCCCAATTTCTTGACAGGAACGATGTTTGTTACGAACGTATGTTTGAGAAGCTGGATCTTCACCAACCAAAATAACTGCAAGCCCTGGTGTAACTCCCTTCTCCTTCAATTCAACCACTCGTTCTGCAATCTCTTTTCGAATTTGTTGTCCGATTTCTTTCCCGTTAATGAGTTGAGCCATTCACATTTCCTCCCTAAATCAGCGAATTGAAAAACCTATATAGTAAAATTATTGTTCAACAAATTTTGAGAGCACACCATTGACAAATTTGCTGGATTTTTCATCCCCATACGTTTTGGCAAGTTCAATAGCTTCATCCAATACGACTGCTGCAGGTGTTTCATCCATATACTTCAATTCATATAGAGCCATTCGCAAAATCGTTCTTTCGATTTTTGGCAAACGATATAAAGACCAATTCTCCAATTTTTCTTTCAATTGTTCATCAATTTCTTGAAGATTTTTTCTTACGCCATAGACAAGTGTTTTGAAGAAAGGATTTAATTCTTTGTCTTCTTCAAAAACATGGCTGATGGCTTCTTCTAAAGTTAAATCTGTATTATCTAGTTGAAATAAAACTTGCAACGCTTTCTCACGAATTTCGTGCCGCTTCATATTATAACTCCTTCATTTCTAACATTCGTACCTAATTATAACTATTGTTTTCAAAAAATACATTAGTAAATCACAATTTCTTAGAAATACAACATTTACTATTATAACATGACCACAAAAAAGAGTTCTGTTAGTATTGATAAAAAATTTTAAATTGAGCAGTGGAAAGCTCCATCCGCCTTGTTGGACAAATGGAGCTGAAAAAACAAATTACATATTGATTTTGTTTTCATGCTCAATATTTTTTGCCGTTTCTTTTGCCTGTTTAAAATCTCTTTGATAAAGCACTTCTTGCGCTTTTGTAAGCCCGTTGTTTTTCTCCGTCAATCTTTCATGAATCGGCTTTTTCATCATCTCTCTCCTTTCGAATGATTTCCTCATTAGTTTGAGCTTCATTCGGAGAGATATTATTTAAAACTTCTTGCTGCATTGACTGCTTTTTTCCAGCCTTGATACAATTCTGCTCGCTTTTCTTCGCTCATTGTTGGATCAAATCTTTGTTCCAAGTTCCAATGTTTTTCAATCTCTTCTTTATTTTTCCAGAAACCAACCGCAATGCCAGCAAGGTAAGCGGCGCCTAAAGCGGTTGTTTCATTAACAGATGGCCGCTCTACCGGAACATTCAAAATATCGGACTGGAACTGCATGAGGAGATTGTTTTTAACCGCTCCGCCATCTACCCGCAAAGACTTTAATTGAATTTCTGAATCCGTTTCCATGGCGCTGCACACATCTTTCGTTTGGTAAGCCAATGATTCCAGTGTTGCGCGAATAAAGTGCTCTTTCGTTGTTCCCCGGGTCAACCCGAAAACAGCACCTCTCACATCGCTGTCCCAATACGGGGTTCCGAGGCCGACGAAAGCAGGTACGACATAAACGCCCTCCGTGGAATCGACTCTTTCTGCATATTTTTCACTTTCGCTGGAATGTTGGAACATGCGCAGTCCATCCCTTAACCATTGGATGGCAGAACCCGCTACAAAAATGCTTCCTTCCAAAGCATATTCCACTTTTCCATCAATTCCCCATGCGATGGTTGTCAGTAAACCGTGCTTCGATTTCACCGCTTTTTCCCCGGTATTCATCAACATAAAACAGCCTGTTCCATATGTATTTTTGACCATTCCAGGTGTAAAACAGGCTTGGCCAAAAAGAGCAGCTTGTTGATCCCCTGCAATACCCGCAATGGGCACTTCAACACCAAAGAAGTTCTTTTTGGAAACATAGCCATAAATTTCGGAAGATGGCCGCACTTTAGGAAGCATGGCAATTGGCACATCTAATAATTCTAGCAATTCCTCATCCCATTTTAAATCATAAATATTGTACATTAAAGTTCTGGAAGCATTGGAATAATCCGTTACATGCACTGCCCCTTCCGTCAATTTCCAAATGATCCATGTATCAATCGTGCCAAACAACAAGTCGCCTTTCTCCGCTTTTTCCCTCGCACCATCCACATGGTCCAAAATCCATTTCACTTTCGTGCCGGAAAAATAAGGGTCAATTAATAAACCGGTTTTGTTTCTGAAAAGTTCAGTGTGTCCATTTTCCTTCAACTCGTCGCAAATTTCAGCCGTTTGTCTTGATTGCCAAACGATGGCATTGTAGATTGGATTGCCGCTCTTTTGATCCCATACAACGGTTGTTTCCCTTTGATTAGTAATTCCGATGGCAGCGATTTGTTCAGGCTGGATGTTTTTTTCCGTTAAAACTTGTGCAATAACAGCCAGGACAGAACTCCAAATTTCATTGGCATCATGCTCCACCCATCCAGGTTTCGGGAAATATTGCTTGAATTCCTGTTGCGCAATATGGACAACTTTCCCCTTTTGATTAAATAAAATCGCCCTTGTGCTCGTCGTTCCCTGGTCAAGAGCCAAAATATACTTCTCCATAAAGTTTCTCCTTCCGCCATTTCCTTTAGATTTATGTATTTTATTCTCGATGATTTTTCATATTCCTTTTCATCAAAAAAAATAAAAAACATCAAAGGATTCCAGAAAAGGTCATCCTTGATGTTGTTTGAAATTTATTTTATATGGAAGATTCCTCTTCAGCATTGCTTTCAAATTGGATCGCTGTGATGTGGACATTGACTTCGCTTGTTTCGATGGAAGTCATATTGTAAATTGCTTGGCGAATCGCTGTTTGAATATCTTTTGCCACTTTTGGAATCGAAAAGCCAAATTTCACCGTACAATAAACGTCGATAATGATTTCGCCTTCATCCGTAATCGTCGCTTTCACACCTTTGGAATGCACTTTTTTGCCGAAACGCTCCGCAACGCCAGAAGCAAAATTGCCGCGAGTCGATGCAACCCCTTCAACTTCATTGGTGGCAATCCCTGCAATCACTTCAATTACTTCAGGGGCCACTTCGATTGTTCCAAGTTCTTCTTTTCCGGAAGGAGCAGGTTGTACAAACGCTTTTCCAGACTTCTCAGCCATCTCTTTCATCCTCTCTTTTCTTTTCAAAACTGTCACTAAAACCATTGTGTTTATTATTATACAAAATTTTTTCACATACCTGTACAGAAACAAAGGAATTCATAGAAGTTTCTATGAATGTTCCTTGAAAACTTGGGCAAGGTATTCTAAAGATTGCTGTCTTTTCTTCTGGTCAAAGATTGGACAGTTCACCATAATTTCATCAATCGGTTTGTTTCGTTCGGAACAAAAGTCCATAATTTTGCGAAAAACGGTTTCTTTTGAACCAGCAAAGGTATATTTCAATGTGTGCATCACTTGTTGTTTCTCATAATCATTCCATAATAATTCCATATTGGCAGGAGGAGGCGTTTTCCCTTTTTTCCCCCGAATCATTCGCAAAAATTGTTGATAGAGGGTGCTTGCCAAAAATTCCCCTTCTTCATCCGTTTCTCCTACAATGGCATTGATGCTGACCATCGTATAAGGGGATTGTAAATATTCTGAAGGTGTAAAATGGCGATGGTAGCAATCAATGGCATCATCTAATAAGTCTGGTGCAAAGTGGCTGGCAAAAGCAAAAGGCAACCCTAAAATGCCGGCAAGTCTTGCACTGTATAAACTGGAACCCAACAGCCAAATAGGGATGTTTAAGCCTTTTCCCGGCACGGCAATCACTGCCCGCTCTTCATCTTCAAAATAGCTCATCAATTCATCCACCAATTGATCAAATTGATAGGCGCCCGCTTCATCCCGTCTTAACGCTCTTGCAGTTAACATATCCGTTCCAGGAGCCCGGCCCAATCCTAAATCGATTCTTCCCGGGAACATGGATTCCAATGTTCCAAATTGTTCCGCAACAACTAAAGGTGAATGGTTAGGAAGCATGATACCTCCTGCACCGACGCGGATTTTATTCGTTGCCCCCGCCAAGTAGCAAATGAGAACCGCTGTGGCGGAACTGGCAATGCCCTCCATATTATGATGTTCTGCCACCCAATACCGATAATATCCACATTTTTCTGCTACTTGTATTAAATCCCGGCTGTGGCGAAAAGCATCCGCCGGAGTTTCACCTTCCAAAACAGGAGCCAAATCAAGGACGGAAAATTTTGGAAACATCTATTTCACTTCCTTTCTATGCATAACAAAAGTATAAACTTATCCAATTCTTTTGACTAATATTTTTCCAATAAAGGAAAATTTCTGATTGCGCTTATAATCTACTAGCAAATCCATTTTAGATTATGGAGAATGATGGAGCAAATATTCTAACTGCAATCGTTGATGACATAGTTTTAGTAATTTCTAGAATTTCCTGTTTATTTGCAAAAAAAAAAAGAGCCTCCCTTAGGAAGACTCCTCTATTACCATTAGTTTTTCATTGTTTCTTTTTTCACATTAAGCACATCGTTTTCTTCAAGGAATTTCGTATTGAATTTTCCTGATTTAAACACTTCGTTATCCATTAATGCTAAATGGAAAGGAATTGTTGTATGGATACCAGGTCCTTCAACTACAAATTCGCTTAATGCACGTTTCATGCGGGCAATTGCTTCTTCACGAGTATCCGCATGGACAATTAATTTTGCCACCATGGAATCGTAGTATGGCGGGATTGTGTAGCCAGGATACACCGCAGAGTCAATGCGCACTCCAGGGCCGCCAGGTGTAATATATGTTTCAACTGTACCAGCAGCTGGCATAAAGTTTTTGTATGCGTTTTCTGCATTGATGCGGCATTCAATTGCCCATCCTTTTAATTGAATATCTTCTTGTTTAATTGTTAATTTTTCGCCAGAAGCAATTAATAATTGTTGTTTTACTAGATCGATGCCAGTAACCATTTCAGTAACTGGGTGTTCTACTTGGATACGCGTATTCATTTCCATGAAGTAGAACTTGTCCTCTTTATAATCGTAAATAAATTCGATTGTACCAGCACCTTCATAGCCGCAAGCTTTTGCCGCTTTTACTGCCGCTTCACCCATCTCAGCACGTCTTTCTGGTGAAAGGGCAGGAGATGGAGCTTCCTCTACTAATTTTTGCATACGGCGTTGTACTGTACAGTCACGTTCTCCTAAATGGATTACATTTCCATACGCATCTGCCAATACTTGGATTTCGCAGTGACGGAAGAACTCGATGTATTTTTCCAAATATACACCAGGATTTCCGAAAGCTGCTTGAGCTTCTTTTTGAGTAATTTCAATACCTTTTACTAATTCTTCTTCCGTACGAGCAACACGGATACCTTTACCGCCGCCGCCAGCAGTTGCTTTAATGATTACTGGATAGCCTATTTCAGCTGCCCATTTTTTACCTGTTTCAATATCAGGAACAATGCCTGTACCAGGAACAAGAGGCACTCCAGCTTTTTGCATTTCCGCTCGGGCAACGTCTTTTATACCCATGATGTGAATGGATTTAGAAGAAGGTCCAATGAATTTAATTCCCGCATTTTCACATGCTTCCGCAAAGTCAGCATTTTCAGCAAGGAATCCATAACCCGGATGGATTCCATCAGCACCTGTTTTTTCAGCAACACTTAATACAGCTGGAAAACTCAAGTAGGAATCTTTTGATAATTTTGGACCAATGCAGTATGCTTCATCCGCAAGTTTTACGTGCAAAGCATCCCGGTCAGCTTCAGAATAAACAGCTACTGTTTGAATTCCTAATTCTTTACAAGCGCGAATAACTCGAACCGCAATCTCGCCACGGTTAGCGATTAATACTTTTTTTAACATTTAGGTAGGCACCCCTTACATTACTCTGTAGGTTTCACTAGGAATAGTGGTTGTCCAAATTCAACAAGTTGTTCGTTTTCTACAAGGATTTCAACGATTTCGCCTTTTACTTCTGCTTCGATTTCGTTGAATAGTTTCATTGCTTCAACGATACAAACCACTGTATCTGGCTCTACTTTGTCACCTACTTGTACATATGGAGGTGAATCTGGAGATGGAGCACGATAGAATGTTCCTACCATTGGAGATGTAATTTTATATAGTGTAGGATCATCTAATTTGCTTGATTTTTCAGCTGGAGCAGCTGCTTTTTCTTCTTGTTTTACTTCCACTTTTGGTTCAGCTTTTGGTTCTTCTTTTGGTTGTGGTGCTGCTTGTGGCTGAGCTTGTTGTACAACAGCCGGTGCTTGTGGAGTAATAACTTCTGTCACAACACCTTTATTTTTCTTTAATTTCAATTTTGCACCATCTACTTCATAAACAAATTCGTCAAGAGATGATGAGTCAACGAGTTTAATAATCTCACGAAGTTCTTGTACTTTAAACAAGATAGACACCCCTTCTTTTTTTTTCAGTACAATAAACATTTTATATCCTTTCGACAAAATTTGAAACAATATTTTTAATTTTTCTATAAAACGCGCAAAAAACAGTGCATTCGTTGCGTAAACGAAGCACTGCGCGCCTTCTGTTATAGAACATACTTTTCATCAATACTATTATTTTAATAATAATTTGATTGAACACTTACTGTCACATTACTAATATCTTCTACTTTTTGGCGAACAAGATAAATAATTTCATCTGCTTGAGATTTTGAAATTTCATCTGATAACACTGTCACTGTCACTTTATCATCCTGAACATGGACTAATGCATCGGAATAGCCTAAGGATTCAATAAGCATTTCCAGCATTGCTTCTGCTGATTCTTTCTTAATGAGCTCATTCATTTCATTAAAAGCTTCATTCTTTTCCTCTGTACTTAAATCATCGGATGCAATTTTTTGTGTCAACTGCTCTCTTAATTGGCTTCGTTCATTAGCAATTTCCATTCTCAAATCCTCAAATAAATGGCTTTCTGATACAGTAGTCGTTGTTGTTTCTTCTTTATCAACGCTTGTCAATGTTGTTTCTTCAAGTGTTCCATCTGTAAAGATAGTCATTAAATTCACATTGCGATTTGGTTCAAATACATAATACACTGAAATCACAGCCGCTAAACTTAATAATGTTAATAGCCATACTGTTCTTCTTTTAACCTTCATTGTTCATCTCCTTTACTTTCCATCGGTACAATCATAATTCGATGAGCAGGCATTTGCATGACTTTGCTGACCGTTTCAAGAAGCTGCCTTTGAATTGCTGGATTTTTGGCCCCTTCCGAAACGATGAGCAATCCTGATATAGTAGTGGTTTGATTGGTTGAGCGGAAATAGTTGCTTAATGTCTCATTGGATTTCGATGGGTTTTCATCATAATGAAAGTAAACCTTTACTTTTCCAACACCTTCTATTTCACTTAAAGCTTGTTCAAGTCTACCTTCAGGCGAAAGAGTTTCAAACCCGCTGGCAGAATCACTTGTTGATGAAATGTACAGAATGAACGCTAGAACTGCAATCGGAATTATTAAGAAGTTTAACTTTGTCCATTTCTTTTCCACCTCACGTTCTTAGCGCCCCCTTTCCCTAATGTTCAAAACATTGTATGAAGAAAGTACAAGCTCTATGCTTTATAGATTTAGAAAATCTAACAAAGTGGTGATGACGATTAAAAAGGTTGCTAGTTTGACATAAACCATCATCTCACTTTCACCAGCGAGAAGCAGCAAACATTTTCCGATTAATATAATGGCGATTAATTTGATCAAAAGCTTTTCCCCACCCCTAGCTGCAAGATAATCATAAAGATGAGCCACATAAAAACGAAAGCAATTCCTAACAAAATGGCGGCTGCACATAAGACGAGCAGCGACTTTCCAATATCATCTAGAAACCCGCTGATTGTTCCTCCTGAAAAGGGCTCTACGATGGCAGCCAAAATTTTAAAAGTCATGGCGTGAATTAAAAGTTTTCCAGCAGGATAAAAAGCAGCCATCCAAAAGGCAGTCATCGCGCTGAATCCTGCAAAAGTAGTTGCTGCCGATTGGTATTTTTGGAATATTGAAAATCCTTCCACTATTAATGAACCAACAATCGGAATTGTCTGTTCAATCACCTTTTTTACAGGGCTTGCAATGGCTTTATCCACCGTAAAAAAGGCCACTCCCGCAAAGGATAAAAAGGCAACTAACAATAGAAGCGATGCGGTAATCAGTGTCATCACTGTGCCCCTAATTAAATCCGAAGCCTTTGAGAAGGACATTTCCCCAATAAATCTTGTACAAAAGTCAAGTAACATGGCGATTACAATACCTGGAAGCAACACCTTTTGGCAGAGCAATATCAAAAATTCAAAAATTGCAATCACAATCGGGCTCCAGGCGATAAAGGAAAACACTGCATTCAACACAACGATGATCGACATTAAGATTGGAGTGATCGATAAAAAGAAGTCACTCGCAATATTCACAATATCTCCCATTAAACTGAACGCTTCCATCACAGTTTGTCCAAGTGTCAACACGAGGACAACAATGAATAAAGTATCTCCCCATTTTTTAAATTGCGGTACAAAGGCTTCCAGTGTGAGAAACAATATGGAATAGGTGAGGACCAATATGACCGATTTGCCTGCAATTTTTAATGGATCGATAAAGATATTTAATAGTTCATCCATGTGAAAGCCCCTTATTGAAGCTTATCTAATATTGAGGTAAAGCTTGACAGCACTTTTGCAAATTCATTAACCCAATAAGTGAGCAATACGATCCGGACCGAAAACATCACAAATTCCCCCATCGTCTCATGCTCCCGTTCTTCGAAGAGCATTTTAAAAAATATCCCTAATTGATAGAACAGAGCTGAATAGACGAGTTGAGGAACATAGGGCACTGAATTTACATAGGAGAGGATTTGTCCAATTAATGGAAGTACAGATTGGGATATGAGAAAATGCAAAATGATAAAGAAGAAAATGATGGCAATGAGTGAATAAAGTTTTGGAACCGTTTCTTTAATCAGTATTAAAATCAGTAGTAAAATTACGGCATACACTAAAATCGTCATCGCTTAATTCGTCAGCCACTGGAAAAATAACATTATTTCGCCGAAAAAAAGCCGTAAGAATCTGATCAGTTCTGCAGCCATATATAAATATGCGATGAAGAATATATAGAACGTAAATTCCTTCTTCCCTACTTGATCGAAAAAGACGTGCAGCAGTGCTATGATTAGTCCTACTCCTGCCACCCTTAATACGTCCTGTAATTCCATTTGACTCCTCCTTGTGAAAGCAATATATGAGCTTGTTCAATTAAATAGACCAAGAACCATAAAAAAAGTGGACGTGCTTTTCACGCCCACAAAATCTTTCATCGATAATAAAAAAAGGACGCAAAGATGCGTCCTTGAACATTGCATTCCATTAGTTGGCACGGGATACATAAGAGCCATCAGAAGTGTTGATTACTAATACATCGCCTTCGTTAACGAAGAATGGCACTTGCACCACAAGACCAGTTTCAAGAGTAGCAGGTTTTGAACCACCTGAAGCTGTATCCCCTTTAATGCCTGGTTCAGTTTCAACTACTTTTAATTCCACTGTGTTTGGAAGTTCAACTCCAAGCATTTCGCCTTGATAAGTCATGATGTAAACTTCCATATTTTCTTTTAAGAATTTTAATTCATAATCGATTTGGTCCGCATTTAATTCGATTTGTTCATATGTTTCCATGTCCATGAAAACGTGAGAATCGCCTTGTGCATATAAATATTGCATTTTGCGGTTTTCAATCATCGCTTTTTCCACTTTTTCACCAGCGCGGAACGTTTTTTCTACAACGTTACCGTTGCGTAAGTTACGCAATTTGGAGCGGACAAAAGCAGCACCTTTACCAGGTTTTACGTGTTGGAAGTCAAGTACACGATATAATTCTCCATCAACAATGATTGTTAAGCCTGTGCGAAAATCGTTCACTGAAATCATGAATATTCCTCCATCATTATAAGATAATTAATTCTTTCGGTGAATGAGTCAATCTTTCATTGCCAGTTTCCGTAATGACAATATCGTCTTCAATTCTTACTCCACCAATTTCCGGCAAGTAAACGCCTGGTTCGACCGTCACTACCATATTCGGCTCTAAAACTTGCTCGGAACGATAAGACAAGTTCGGGCCTTCATGGACTTCTAAACCAATTCCATGGCCTGTAGAATGGCCGAAAGCCTCGCCATAGCCTCTTTCTGCCAAATAATCCCTTGCAATTTTGTCCGCTTCGATGCCTTTCATGCCAGGTTTGATTTTTTCAATAGCCAACAATTGGGCTTCTAACACCACGTTATACATTTCAACCAACTTTGCACTTGGCTGTCCGACGGCAATTGTTCGCGTCATATCGGAAACATATCCGTTATATATTGCACCGAAATCGAGAGTGACAAAATCGCCTTTTTCGATCACTTTATCTGTGGCAACACCGTGAGGCAATGCACTTCGTAGACCACTTGCCACAATGGTATCAAAGGAAGAAGACGATGCACCTTGCTTGCGCATGAAAAATTCCAGCTCATTCGAAACTTCTAGCTCAGTTACGCCAGGTTTAATAAAGTTTAAAATGTGTGAAAATGCAGCATCAGCAATTTCACATGCAACCTTTATAATCTTAATCTCTTCATCGGTCTTAATCAAGCGAATTTTTTCAATTACACCGGATAATGGGACAAGTTCCACATTTAATACTTTTTGATAGGATTCATATTCTCCGTAAGTCATTGTATCTTTTTCAAAACCTAAAGTTTTGATTTTCCATTCATCTGCAATTTTCGCTACTTCCTTTAGTATGGAAGATTCCTGCTGAATAATGCGAAAGTCTTTCACTTGTTTTTTTGCTTGTTCTGTATAGCGAAAATCCGTAATGAACACCGCATCGTTTTTGGATACAACGGCTGCCCCGCTTGTTCCAGTAAACCCTGTCATATAACGGCGGTTGTACGGATTTGTGATAAGCATTGCATCCACTTGACGGCTTTCTAACTCTTTTCTTAATTTTTCAATTCTTTCCATCATCATTTTTCCTTCCTATCCTTGTAAAAACTTGCGCAATGCCAATTCATATCCAAAAGTTCCAAGCCCACAAATTTGTCCGACACATTCGGCTGCTAGAAGGGATTTATGACGAAATTCTTCCCTTTTATGTATATTGGAAATGTGGACTTCTATAACCGGGACCTTTACGCTGGCAATAGCGTCTCTTAAGGCAACACTAGTATGCGTGTAAGCTCCCGGATTAAAAACGATGCCATCGATTCCAACATCTTCCGCCTCATGAATCCAATCAATTAACTCCCCTTCATGATTGGACTGTTTAAATTCAATTTCTGCGTTGAATTCTTTCCCCAAGGCTACACATCGTTCTTTTACATCTTCCAGCGTTTCCGTTCCATAAATTTCAGGTTCCCTTTTGCCAAGCCGATTCAAATTCGGCCCGTTCAACACTAATAATTTCATGCACAAGTCCCCTTTTTTAGAGAAAATTCCATTTTTATTTTATCACAGACTCCTTGTACGGCAACCTATTTCGTTCCAAATGCGCTTGATAATGGAAGGAAGCCGTTTCAAAGATAAATCTTGCGGTAATAATTACCATAACAATAAACGGAATCGATAGTTTTTTGAAAGAGTATAATTCGGCAGGCAAATCATAGATAATCCATTCTGCAATAACCGCAAATAACCCTCCAATGACTAGAGATGTGATAAATGCAGGTACTTGGTGGACATATTGCATGATTAAATAAAGAATAAAATTAATCAAAAAAATCACGACGACCAAAAACAACCAGCTAATAAACGGATGGCTTCCTTCAAACAAATGATACTTTTTTGCAAACCCTATAGGATTCCAGTCTATGAAATGGAATACGGATAGCATTTTTATACTCGCCGTGAGAAAAATGGAACCGAACAAACTAGTAATGAAGGCTAAATACAGCATGATTTCACTCCTTTTTTTATATATTTTTTCACTAGTGTCGCATAAAAAATATCAATAGACATAATAAATCTGAATTTTCTGTAACTATATTTTTCCATAAAAAAATCCTTTATAATGGTTTGGTGGTAGTAAACCTATCCAAATCCAATATAAAGGA
>Ga0207747_1000973_pt1 | contig 24286 bp, 32 predicted proteins | sample HigsolmetaGSP11D_FD_184839 | JGI IMG/M metagenome (GOLD analysis project Ga0207747, IMG submission 184839) | High solid enriched microbial communities from the Joint BioEnergy Institute, USA - SP1-1-D (SPAdes) | ecosystem: Engineered > Bioreactor > SSF (Solid state fermentation) > Aerobic >...
CTCATTTGTGGACAAATTTTCAAATGTTCCAGTATGTACTGACGATAGTTATCCATGTGGTACCTTTCCTTTTCAGCTTCCCTTACATAATCTTCTTCGCTCATATTCCAGTATTTGCTGACTTGTCTGAGTAAGTCCAAGTTCTTTGTACTCCTGGATTTTTCGGTATTGTGTAAATGTCAATAAAAATTTTAGAGTAGCATTAACATCGGCTATTTGTCGATAATCATATCCCTGTAAGCGTAGGTCAATCGCCCGCATGTGATACTCTTGTAATCTCTGAAGCTGTTTTGCCATGAGACCACCTCCTTTAAATTCACTCTAAATTGGCATATATTGCTATATGTTATCATCTTCATGTATTTGAGGTATAAAAAAACGGCCTTGTTGGCCGTTAATAAGTATTTCATTGATTTATAATAATTCTGCATGAGGTAAAGACTTTATGTATCTCTCCATAAAACCCCAATCAATACCATCATCATTTGAAGGTAACATAATCTTTGTTTTTCTGAATCTCCCCAGGGTTGCGCTGAATCCTCCCCAGCCGAATTTTTCTAAAGATTGTTCTATTAGAGGGATTATAAACAACGCATTGTGTTTGTTAAATTTGCTATGTCTAACTATATGAATGTTCTGGCCGGTATAAAACGGTCCCGGTTGGTAGTTTACTGTCCCTGTATCTAAACCTATAGTTAGACAATTGCCCTCAATCGGTGGGAATCCTTCATCAGTTAAATCTTTTATAAAACTTGAAACTCCATTATTCCTTGATGTCCGAGTTACATATGGAATTTCTTTCTCTTTTTTTACTTTTTCATCAAGCGCATTATAATCCCACGAATATGGTGAGGATTCAACAGATTCAAAAGCATCTTCTATCGTATATTCTTTCCACGTTATATTATCAAGTGTTAACGTATTATATTTTTCTGCTTTGCTATCTAATTCCTTTAACAAAGAGCAATCTATAGTTTTTTCAATTTGTTTCATGTATGCTTCCATGAACTCATAATCAGGGCTACCTTCTGAGTTAACAGGTAATATAATTTTTGACCTTTTTAATCTATTATTGTTCATCTCGTAATTAAATGAATATCTATTTTGATTACAACTTTCTAATACAGTTGCTATAAAAAGGCCTATATACATATTAGTTATGTATTCATTTTTAAGCATTGTTACATGATCAGAGACAACTGCTTCATATGGGTGATAAAAGGCAACTCCAACGCTACCACTATTATTTATCCCCACAAATCCTTTGTATAATTTATTTCTTTTTGTAGGAACTGTAAAATTATCAACTCCATTGTTAAATGCTGTAGATGAAATATAAGGATAATCCCCTGGTTTTTGTTTTGATTTTACATACCGTGTTCCTCTCTTTACCTCAAATATATCTTCTATTACAAACTCCTTCCATTCTCTATCTGTTAGAGATAATTTATTCATTTTCAGCACCATCCTCTTTGAATAAATAATCTCTGCCACGTACAATTTGATCAAATTTGAAAGTCAGGTAGTCAGATAATTTTCTTTTAAACATATCTTCTGATGGTATTTCGTCATTAAAGTAATAAAATGCATGTAACCATTCGTCGTCTTCCTTTATTTCTGATTTAATCATAAAACTACTAGGTGCATCTACTCTATCAAAATAAACATCCAGCAAATATTCTATTTTATCTTTTGTAATTTCCGTTGGTATCCTACCCAAGGTCTTATGCTTAACAAAACCGTCATCTTGAAAGTTTATAAATTTAACACGTTTAGAAAAATTATGTGGAACATGTGCAGTAAATATGGCGATAACTGGATTAGTTCCCGTCGGATAAAAAGTTTCCCTAGGCATAGTGATGACTGCTTCAAGCGTGTGTCTCTTTAACAGCTCTTTCTTTTTTTCTTTTTCGTAGTCTGATTTACCTATCATCACACTCTGAGGAACTATAGCTGCTCCACGTCCTCCAGGAGCTAACCTATCTAACAACCCGATTATAAAATTAATTTCTGCCAAGTGTTGGGTTTGTTTATTTTTGGCCTGAGAATATGGAGGATTAAGCATTCCAACAGTAGCGCCAATTTCTTTATAAACATCCATGCTTATACGGGAATAATCTTCTCTTCTAAGGTTTGACTTTCCATCTCCACGAAGAATCATATTGGTTGTTGCTATGGTATATAAATCTTCCCTAATTTCTACTCCATGAAGACGATTCTGTTTAATGTCTTCAATCTCTTTTTTAGTTTTCGCTTTTCTAATCATTTCGTTCATTGCAGAAATAAGAAAGCCGCCTGTACCAGCACATATATCCAAAACTACATCATTAGGTTGGACATCCAACAACTTTGCAAATAACTGCGTAACATGGGACGGTGTTAAAACAATACCAAGACCTTTGCCATCACCGCCTGAATATCTTATAAATTCTGAATAAAACTTACCTAAAATATCGTAATCAATATTTTGTTTAAACCCGTGTCTAACCTTATTTTTGATTTCTAGAGCAAAATATTTAAGTGGTGTCATACCCAAAAATTGGTTAATTTCGTTTAAAATAACACGGTCTTTGATAAACTGAAACTGACTTAAAATTACTTTCTTTTTTTCATCAGGTGTTATATTGGTGCTATCAAGGTAATTGCTTATAGATTCTAGTATTTTGGCTCCATCAGTAGGTTTTTTCTTTCCCATCAAACCTTCAGGGTCAAAATAATCATCCTCAAGTGCTAACAATATACCTGACACCACAAGAGGTTTTTCTTCTTCCTTCAATTGCCCATAATTTCTTAGGTCTTCGTGTAATTTTTTCGCTGTAATATTTAAGTCCTCAATTAATTTTTCTTCTTTTGATTTCTCTCCTAACACATGAATGTGATAATATTCTTCTATATGTTCTTCAGATAAATTCACTAATGTTTCAAGCGGCGCTAGTTTCTTTATACCCTTATCAGACACATAATATGGTTGTATTAGGTGATTTCTCTCTGTCCCTGTAACACCAATCGCTATGACATTTTTAAAATGAGACTTTTCTACAATATGTTTGGCATAATGAACAGCACCATTGACGGCAAATTTAGATACAGCAGAATTAGGGCCTACTCTTAGATCTAATTCCCCTTCTTCTGTTAATTCCTCTAACAAGCTATTATCTTTTTTATCTTCAATAACAACTACTAAGCCTAATTTTTCATATACAAAAACAAATTCAGGCTTCCCTGCTCCACTACCTGTTTTACTTGCATTTTTCAACGCTTCGTTAAGAAGTGGATTATCTGAACCTTGTTCAGTGAATTTAACTTTTATTTTCTCTAATTGTTTTCGCACAAATTGATCAGTTAAGGTTTTCTCGTTTGGCACAACCACCCCTCCCTCATTTTATGACTAACTATATAATACCATATTTTTATCTCATTGTGGTGGTTAATTTTGAATTTATCAGTTTCTGGTTATGATTGTGCCAAACCAATTATTGAGCCACTAATCATAATAACTGAATAATTTTCGATCAGGCGGAGCTTGCGCATCCTTTTTTATTGCCTCAAGAGCATCATCAAGATTCACAAAAAAACTTTCAACATGATATTTAATCCAATAGCGCTCTATAAGCGTCGCCAAAAATAAATATCCTCTTTCTCCATGCCTTTGCATAAGCCATTTCCATAGCCGTTCCCACAAGTTTTACTTCTTGCCGCAAATCTACAATAATAATATCGCTTTTTTTATATCTTCCACTATCCCTGCCGCCTCAAGCCGCTTTGACGCCTCCTCCCGCCATGCTGATGCTTCTTTAATAGACAAATCTGAAATAGGCTCTGCCAAGTACACAGCAAAACCTTTCTCATCTTTTTCTTGCAAATCCTCTCTCAACAGGAGCTCAAAAATCCCCATTCTTAACATAAGAGCTATTTTTGCATAGTTCGCAATGTCCATCCAAGTCTCTTCTATCGCTTCATTTTTGGGTTCTTTGTTTTTGGTCAGAAGGTTCTTTAATCGCTCCATTTTGTCATAAAGTCTTACTAAAACGCCAAACTCTCCAAAACTAAGAATATTTCCAGAACCATAGTCCCGTTGCTTGTCTACCATCAATTTTTTAATTTTGCATCTATATAATCAATAGCATCCTCAAAAAAATTAATCTCTTTCATCAAACCCCTCCTCTTCAAAACTCACTCAAATTTGTCTTAAAACTTTTACCCCTATGTTAAGTAAAGTTTCACAACTGTTTTTGCTACTATGTCGATATGGGCACGAACAATATAGAACTTTTACCCACAAATTTCACAATTGCGAAACTCCTATCTTCGTTTCAAATCGTTGCAACATTGTGACGAACAATACACCGTCCAACTCTCTTTTTTACCTCGATACTTACTTACGAATCTGGTATTGCAAACTGGGCAAACAGCTTCTCGATAAGTTGTCGCATCTGCCAGTCTGCAGGTATGCTCGGACTCTTTTTGAGCACGCCAACATCACTTCCTCAAATAAAATCGCCCACCTAATCTTTTTGAGTGCGGACTTTAATGTTTTGCTATTCTTTCTAATTTTGTCAGTTGCTTTGCTTTTTTCGCTATTTCTTCAACTCGAATATAGTTGTCACTCTTAATTGCTAAATACATTTCCATTACAATACACCTTTTTATGCTACTATTGAGCGCATTTAAGTCTATCTTCATTTTTTTCATACCTCACTTCCTTGCTCTCTTTATACAAATCAAGAAATGTCTATAAAGACATTGCAACAATATAATCTTTTCGATCAGCTCGAATAAAGAGAAAATCAGCGTCCTGCAGCCAGCCATACAACTGCCTAAAACCATCTTTGCGCCGCTTCACTTCAACCCTGAACCTCTCATCAAGCAACACATCCGCATCCACGGCGTCCTGATCAGCCTGCAACGGCGCCGTCCGCCTGGCTTCGAACCCCGCCTGCTTCAGCAGCTGAACAACCCCACGCTCGCCACGCTTGCCTTTGTTCCGACTTTGTTTACCTATTACTATTACCTCCCTTTTTGATTTAGTTAAAAACGCCAATTCCTTCAAACTCTTCAGGTTGTATCTGATAGAGAACAACAAGCTCTTGAACGCTTGGGTCTCTCTGTCTCCTCAATTAATTCAAAAGAAGACAAGTCCACAATTCGAGAATATCGTGGGATAAATGCTACTTTCGTGGGTCCTGTAAGCCATTTTTATTTTTTGCAAGGTTTATTTCCAAAATATTTACTGGTTTATCAATGTCTTTGTGAAGCCAAAGCAGACCTATTAAGTCCACATCCTGTTCCAATTCGCCCGAATCTCTTAAGTCCGCTAAGGTTGGAGTTTTGTCAGCTCGCTCCTCAACTTTTCAGTTGAGCTGGCTACCCACAATAGCAATAAAATTATATTGTTTTGCCATTCTTCGAATTTGCTTAGAAATATACCCTAATTCTTCATTTCGAGTCATGCTTCTTCTTTCATTCGGTGGCAAATAAATGCACTATGCAACTCAACCTGTGTTTTATCCATTAATTGCTGATTTATTTTTTATATTAGGATTTAATTGTACTGCCACAAGAGCAGGCATAAACTACGAAAGATGGGACGCAATTGCAATTGACGATGACTTTACAATACCCATTGAAATAAAATCCCCTTCGGAAGAAGAATATATTTCTATAAAAGCTGTGCGCCAGGCACTAGAAAATAAAATAATCCTCTTATCTAGCAAGACTTATAATACGGATTGGGATACAGTTAGTTTAGCAGTTGGCTATCATATGCTTCATGATCGTGCAGAGGTAAATATTTAAATCGGAATCATAGATTTTAAATCGCTGTTGATAATGGCTATAAAAACTCTACGCGGTAGCGCATATATCGACCCACAAGAAATCAGAAAGATGGAGGGTTTAATAAATGTCGAAAATTCTTAATCAAAAGAATTACAAACAATCTATATTATTAATGAAATCTGATGAACGAATATTAGAGATATTACATGTACCCAATAAACCTTCGATTTTGAAAAGAACGCAATCATCATGCAGTGCTTGCTGTATTAGCTGTGTAACTCCTTATTGTATGAAATACTTACCAGAAGAAATAACACCACAAAGCAAGTATTTTAATACTTTCCCTGTGGATGTGAACGATAATGTATGTCCAACCTCAGCAATCTCATGTGTTAATGCTACTCTAAAAATGTACCATATACCGGCAAAAAAATAGGCCACCTTAATCAAATTTCCTGTATGATTTTGTTGAACAGACACTATCGTACAGGAGGAAAGGATATGATTAAGATGGCTCAATTAGAGGATATCAGAAAAATGTACTTCATGGAAGGCTTAAGTATCAGGGAAATTAACAGGAGGACTGGGATACATAGGGATACAATCTCAAAATATATTTTGCTGGAGGAACCAAAACCACCTAAGTACAAGTTGACAAAGGAAAGAACGCATCCGGTATTAGGGCCGTACATACCAATGATCAAACAGATAATAGTAGATGATAAAACCAGACACCGCAAACAACGCCATACAGGGACAAAAATATTTGAGATACTTAAAAAAGAAGGCTTCACAGGCGGATACAATACAGTAATGGATTACTTAAGAAAAGAATACAGAAAACAAAGAGAGGCTTTCTTACCACTGGAATTTGAATTGGGAACCTATGCAGAAGTAGACTGGACAGAAGCATATTTCTATCTTAGAGGCAAAGAAACCAAAGCACACATATTTGTAATGAAGCTGAGAGGCTCAGGCGGTTTTTATGTAAGAGCATATCCTTTTGAGAAACAAGAAGCCTTCTTTGATGGGCATATTAAATGCTTTGAGTTTATGAATGGAGTACCGTACAAAATAGCATACGATAACCTTAAAACGGCCGTAAAGAAAATACTTGAAGGCAGCAACCGAGAAGAACAGGAGCAATTCATGGCCTTACGCACCCATTACCTTTATGCATCCACCTTTTGTCGGCCGGCAAAATGGAGCGATAAAGGCGGTGTAGAGAATGCAGGTAAGGAGGCTGTCCGCAAGTTTTTCGTTCCCTATCCTGAAGTAGATTCTTTTGAGGAACTGAATGAATATCTGCATAACGAATGTATTAAGCTTTTGGAAAGCAATCCGAAATGGGAGGCGGAAAAGGCAGCCTTGAGACCATTACCGGCAGTAAGGTTTGATGGAGCAAGGTATAAAGAAGCAAAGGTAAACCGCTATTCCATGGTGCAGTTTGAAACAAACCGATACTCTGTTCCCACGATATATGTGGGGGAGAAAGTTACTGTAAAAGCCACTGCGGATGAAGTAAAAATACTATTCAAAGGAACAATAATAGCGAGCCACCCAAGAATATACGGGCGATACCAGGAGCAAATAAAGCTTGATCATTATCTAGAATTACTGCTGCAAAAGTCCCGTGCATTAGACAATACAAAAGTATATAAGCCTCAGCTATTAGCACCCGTTTATGAGCAGTATCGCCGGAACTTAAATGCCAGAAGTCATAAAGGTAACAAGGAATTTGTAAAGATACTTATGCTGCATAGGGATTATCCCCCGGCATTAGTGACAGAAGCCGTTGAAATAGCTATGACATACAATGTATACAGCTATGACGGTGTATTGAACATATTGGGGCAGCTACTTTTCTCAGAAAGACCTAAAATGGCTCCAATTAGCAAGGACAAGCTTCAGAACATCCCCGAGGTTGTTGTAATACCTCCTGATCTTAGTAAATACAGTGTTCTCATGTCAGGAGGTAGACAATAATGGCGGTCAATAAAATGCTTATTGAAGCTTACTTGAAAAAACTTAAAATGCCTCAAGCGGCAAAAACCTATGAATCCCTGGCAAGAGAAGCAGCAGACAACAACCTGGATTATGAAGAATACTTACTGTGCGTACTAGAGCAGGAAGTGCACCAGCGTGAAAACAACCGGATTCAGAGAGGAATCCGACAGGCAACCTTTCCGGTAATCAAAACACTTGAAAACTTTGATTTTCTGGCCATTCCATCACTAAACAAACCGAGAGTTTTGAAGCTTATGCAGGGAGAATATATTCGAAAAAGAGAAAACGTCATTTTAATCGGCAATTCCGGAGTAGGCAAAACCCACATTGCGATTGCGCTCGGTTATGAGGCCTGCCGGCAGGGTATGAGGGTAAAATTCTATACGGCAGCCGGTTTGATTAACGAATTGCTTGCGGCACAACAGGAGTACCGTCTCAATAAGCTTGAGAAACAGTGGTTGGCGCCGCATTTAGTAATTCTTGATGAATTAGGTTACGTGCCTTTCAGTAAAGTAGGAGCCGAACTGCTTTTTCAGTTTTGCTCCTCCCGGTATGAGAGAGGCAGCCTGATCATAACTACTAACTTAGAATTTCCAAAATGGACTGAGGTGTTAGGTGATGAACAAATGACGGCCGCCTTGCTTGACCGCCTAACCCATAATGCACACATACTGAACATTAACGGTGAAAGTTACAGGTTTAAGCAAGCTCTTTCGAGACAGGCAAAGGAAGACTAATTTTTTAACGTCTAGGTGGCCTAATTTTAGACCGGTAACTGGCCTAAAATTTGATTGACATTAACACTCATGGGATAAAGAAAGTTTGACTCCATCAATTAATGAAAAACAATGTATTAATTGCGGTTTATGTGCTTCTAGATGTCCAGTAGGTGCAATTTATTTAACAAGTAAATGTGCAGTAGTCAATTTTGATATTAATTTAGTCGAAAAAGAAGATTTTACAGAGGAAACATATTCATTACATATAAATCAAATTCAGAACCTGTTGAAAGCAAAACATATTGGGCAAATGCTTAAAGAATCTGAGAAGCAAATGGCCACAATTTGCCAGAAAATTGCATCTATTAATACTGATGCGCAGCAATACTAGATGATATTGCTGTATTAGTTTCTAGATATGGAATTAATATAAAGCTTATTAAACCGTTTATTGTATGCTTAGTGTTTCCAAACATTCGCACAGAATACTGGCGAGTTATAAAGGATATTGCTAAAGTTCTAAAAATTGATATTAATTCATTAAGTATAGGTGTTTTAATTTTATTTGTCTGGAACTTTAAAAAATAAATTTTTCCCAAATACCCTTTTATGCAGATATCGATAAAGCTTCAATTAAACAAGAAGTCCAGACTGCTATAGGTTTTGACCTTAATCTAACCAGTGAAAACTGTGCTATACTCGAACCCAAGAAATAACATAATATAACTATGAGGTAATACATACGCACATTTTCACATTTTATAAGAAAATTCAAGCCAATTATAATCAATGTTAAAACGTCCATCCTGTATCCTCAACCCCCTATAAAAAAGGGGGTTATCTAATCTGGTAACTCAACTATTAATTTTCGCGACGGTTGATATGTTCCCGCAAACAATAAAAATAAGGGTTTTCTGACATTGTCACATCCGGCAGATCGGCCTCGAGAAAAACTAAATGTCTGGAAACCCTTTATTTACAATCTTTTCAGTTTTTTATTTCTCAACCTTTGACATCAATGTCACGCACTCAACGTGCGTGGAGAGTATAAAAGGAATATATTTACTTTTTAGGCAGGTAAATACAGAACCATTAGCGTAGTCACAGTGCTTCGAGCGGCGAAAAGCGCTTAAAAGAAAACACATGATATGTTTCCATTCTCGTACTACTAATAGCCGGGATAACGATTCCACCATTGCCTGCCCTCTTGATATCCCATAAGCAAATCATCTGCCATTTGCGTTAAAACCTCTTTCAACTCAACTTTCTCAACCCAGTCTGCAGGAATCTTATTTAAACCCAAATATGCTCCGAGGATATTTCCGGTGATGGCACCGGTGCTGTCACTATCTCCGTCGTGGTTAACAGCAGCGATTAAAGCCTTCTTGAAGTCATCCTTGTATTTTAATGCACAATATGTTGAAATCCCTAAAGCCTCTTCGCCGACCCAACCTTTACCAAGCAGCGAAATAGCATCGACATCAGAAAGACCACTCTTGGACAGTTCCAAAGCCTGATTCAGACTCTGCATGCATTCCTGATGGTTTTCATGGTTCTCAAGCTCAATAAGTGTGTTTTTGACCGCAGTTTCAATATCCTGCCCTTCTATAATAGATGCAATCATATATGCAAGTGCCCCGGCTGATAAATAGCCCGATGGATGGCCATGAGTAAGTGCAGCAAAATCTGCTGCCATTCTAAAAGCATTTTCTTTTCGATAAAACAAACCTGCTGGGGCAATACGCATAACTCCACCGCACCCCTTACTGTTATTGATTGGCTCATCAATTGTACCTTGCCTTCCACTTGATAGGGCAGATAAGCAAGAATTTCCCGGTGCTCTTCTTTCATGAAGCTCCTTAACGCCTATAAGCCACCCGTCATATATCCAATCACGATCTTTCAATCTTGGGTACCCTTGTGTATTTAACCATCTTTGATAAGCATAATATACAACAGATGGGGGATGGCAGATCCCTTTTTTATTCCCCCTTGTTTCTGATCGAAGTATACCTTCAGCGGTAAAAAGAGTCATTTGGGTATCGTCGGTAATTTCCGCTTTGCCGTTTTTTCCTTCAATAAGATAATTTATACCCTCTTCGCCATATTTCTTCTTTATCTCATTCATCTTTAAGAACTCTACAGGCCACCCCAGGGCATCACCGATTGCCCCACCTAAAAGGCAACCTTGAAAATGGTCTTTATCCCTTTTAATGCTCCGTAACTCCATTATACGCTTACCTTCCATATCTGATTTGTTAACGTCATTAATAATTCCTGCCGTTTGATAATCTCATCTTTACTCCATGAAGAAAAACTGAATAGATTTTTATCTGCAAAGCTATTCCATGCCGTATTAGCACCTATTTTTATTATCTCAGCTATTGATTGGGTTAACCTAATATCGGATTTGCGATACTCCTTTGTCTTTCCATTAAACCAGTCGGCATCTGTTATTTTATTAACCTTATTCAATGCCTGATTTATATTTGACTCAACCAATGTAAGGTTACCTAGTAAATGTAAGTAGAATTCATATTCACTTTTATCTTTAAATGCCTGCGGAATATTTCCGCCGTCAGGAGTTTGGGGAATAATATGTTCAATTTGCAAACTCTTATAATAGCTCATTGGATGTTCAGGCAAATTGCTCATTTGCCTAATATAATTTTCTATTCTGCCAAAATAGTATTTAACCCTATATTGAGGTCTTATATCAAATTCACTTATTGTTTTAAATACTTGGCTAAAGCTAATATTTTTGTTTTGTACTTCTGCCCCGATTTTAGTTTTTATAAAATCTTTTAAACTATCAAGCGTATCAATATTTCTTAACTCTTTTGCCCAATTTGAAAATCGGCTTTCAAATGTTTTGGTTTGTTCACGTGTCATTGTGTAATAAAACACCAATACCTCAAGGTTTTTACACAAGAGTTCAACAGCTGCTTTATTATTCCTTAAATTATTTTTTAATGCGAGCAAAAGTATAATGTGCTGTCGAAAAGTACTTTTACCGATATGCCCTATATATGTAAGCGATGGATAATTTGGATCTTCAGTATCAGCTATGGTAGCTTTAACAAAATCCCTATAATATGCTGAACTTTCTTTTAGCTCTTCAGCAAACTGTAAAGGATTATCCTGATATTTTATTGCTTTCTTTCCCTCATCAGATATGATCCATTTATAAATTTCATCTTCTCTTAACATGCCATTATAATATTTTGCCATTAAAAAATAACGTAGGAAACGAAGAGGTTTATCCCCTTCACCACATTTTTCAAGATTTGATATCATTTCTTTCCAGACGACTTTTACTTTTGCGAAATCTTGTTGATTTGATTCTTTAAATATTAAGTTTTTAAGCAAATCCATTGGGCTTAGCCCAGCACCACGTTGGTTGATAGTTTCAAATATTTTTAAAGCACTACTTATGTTTTCCGGGATTATGACAACCATTTCTACTTTGATAAGAAAATATGTGATAAAATCTAAGAGATAAGTTTTATCTATATTCTCAATATATGAAAATATTTTTTCATATGCTTCCATCATTTTATTGATTGAATTAGTTGTGTCACCTTTAAAATCGGTTTCCTCTATTAAACAATTCATGTAATCTTTTGCTTCTTCATACTGAAGTATGAGGCGAGGTTTACTACGTCCAGTTCCTAAATCATAGCTATAAAGAAGTTCATCAATCTTTTTTCTGATTTCTTCTAATCTTTTAGTCCCAACAGTATTAGGATCTACCTTGTTCTTTAAATATTCTCTAAAAGCACACAGGGTAAGAACTATTGTTGTCAACCTCTGCTGGCCATCAATAACGTCATAATCACCGTCTGGTTTTCTTACAATTATTATTGAACCAATAAAATAGCTTGCCTGCTCATTCATGGGTTTATTTTCTGAAAATTCGTTTTCAATATCCTCAAAAAATTGAGCAACATGTTCTTCGGCTTTCCAAACATATTCTCGCTGATAATCCGGTATTGTAAAGTAAAATTTCATTAATTCACTAATAGGTTTAACATCAGCTTTTATTTCCATTTTTATCCCCTTTCCTATTACACATATTTAAAGCAAAACCTTCAATCATTATATCGTTATGAAACGATTTCCATAAAAACAAAAAAGCAGTGTGCCAATAATCGATTAAGCACACCAATATTATACCATATCTTTCATGCAATTTGCGTTATTATAATATCTCCCTTACCTCAACCCCCGCCTTCAATACAAACATCACTTCAACCAGCGACTTTACCCGTATCTGCTCCACCAGCGCCGCAAACAAATCCTCGTCAAATTCCTTCAGTAGTTCCTGCGGGTTGACCCCCTATAATTGGAGATTATCTGCGTAATAATTTTTCTACCTTAAAATTTCATTATTTTTCATACCTAACCAACCCAATTACAAGTTTAGCTGTCTTCCTCATGGCGTCAAGGGCAAGGGCTAAAGCCTGCTTCGCACCCTTGACACCCTTCGTCAGCCAGACTGGGTTATTTTTAGGGTTTGGTTAAGAAAAGATTATGCAACCATTTCTAAAGAAACTTTAGGGTCATTATCTAACCATAGCTTGTAGAACTGGCTTGGTGTCATGTTATTAATGCTGCCATGCCTCCGTCTATTATTGTAATAATCCATATACTCTGTTATCACTTTATAAGCATGGGCAAAGCTTTCAAATTCATAACGGCTGTAGCAATCATCCTCCAGTATGGAATGAAATGATTCTATATAAGCATTGAGATTTGGCGATTTTACAGGAATTCGTTCATGTTCTATTTTCCATTTAAGGCAGGTCTTTTCAAAATCTTTAGCAATAAACTGTGGCCCGTTATCTGTTCTTATTATGGGTAGACTATCACCAGGTTTTAAACACCGTTTTTTTAGTGCAGTTTCCAATACTCGGCTGGCATCTTTAGCTGTTGCACTTAGACCTAAATGATAATCTATTATTGTTCGATCAAAGACATCTATCACAGATAACTGAAAGAAAAATTGCTTTTTATCTATGATGTATCCATATTTGATATCCATTTGCCATAGTTGATTGGAACCGGTTACTTTCTCACGTTTAGCTAACTTTCTGGGACGATTGGGATATATTTTTCTTTGAGGACGCAAAATATCTAGTTCTTTACACAATCTATATACTTTCTTGTGGTTAATTACTAGCAGATGATCCTCTTGCAAACAAACAGTAAGCTTCTTATAACCATAGGGATAACCATCACCGGTTATAAGCTCACAGAGGTATTCTTTTACGGTTTCATCGGGTATTTTGCAACCTTTTTGGTCATGAGTATACCCCGAGATTTTGCGCCCTGGTTTATTATGGTTAGCTTTATTTTCACTATTTATATCATTTTTACCAATACAGTAATAGTATGTGGATGAGGATAAACCGACAAAGCCGAGGACAATAGTTATACTATATCCTTTTTTGATCCACCTTTGAGCAATTAAAACTTTGTCGGCTACCGAGGGTTTACCTTATCTCTCAATTCCCTTAAAATTGCTAATTCAAGTTCTTTCTCAGCTATTAGACGCTTTAACCTATCATTTTCTGTACTTACTTCTTTAAGATGCTTTTCCATAGCTTTATACCGTGTTTCTTTAGCTTTAGGTAGAGATGATACAGAGCCAGTTTGACGTTTTTTCCTAATCCAAGTATGGATTGTACTTGGTGAAATCTCATATCTACGGGCTACCAAAGCTACATTATTAGTTTCTTGAGCCTCTTTAATTACTTGTTCTATAAATTCTACACTGTATTGTTTTTTAGCCATTTTATTACCCCCTATTTCTATTATTTATGCTAACATATTCGCATTTTTTCTCCAAACCTATTAGGGGGCTAAATAGCTTTCGTTTCGATATAAATTTTTACATTAGAGTCACTATGAATGATTTTTTTAACATTTACCTCTTTTAAATCTATTAATTTATTGATACAATAATTATGCATTATTGCAACCTCCTTGTACGTGTTTGCTAGACTGGCACGAGGAGGTTTTTTTATATTATAAAATAAAACGTTGGGGTTGTGAAAGTTTTATTCGCATACCCCAACATATATTATAGAACCTGTTTTTTTTATTTACACAGTGCAATAAAGTCTTTTGCACTCTCCGTTAAAAACTTATTTTGATGGTAAATGACAGAAAAACTTCTTTGAAAACGTATCCCATCTATATGAAACTGACTGATTTCTTTACGGTTAAGAGAGTCCTTTACCAATAAATAAGGCAACACAGAAATACCTAAATTTGCCTGCACTGCTCTTATTATTGCCTGAGTACTTGTACTCTCCCAAGCAGGTAGAATTTTTATTCCGAGCGAGGTCATAGTACTGTCAAAAATTTCACGTCCAGCGCTTCCTGATTCTCTTAAAATGAAACTTTCATTTTGAAGCTTTGAAATCTCAACATTTTTTTGATTAGCAAAGGGATGCGCGTTCCCGCAGACCATTACCAATTCATCATCCCGAAACTTATGCTCCGCAATATAAGGGCTATATACAATACCCTCTATCAGCCCAATATCAATCTGATTGGATAAAATATATTGTTGGATTTTTTCTGAGTTATCTATGATTACCTTAACATCCATTTGAGGATGAATTTTCTTAAACCGGGTTATGTAGCCTGGTAATAAATAGTTTCCGATGGTAATACTTGCTCCAATACGGATGATTCCCGTTGCATCAAAGTTTTTGATTTCCCTTTCCATCTCCTCAAAAAGTCCTACAATATGTGTTGCATATTGAAGAAACTTCTTTCCAGCTTCTGTGATATAGAGTCTCTTTGCAATGCGATCAAATAGTTTTATCCCATAATAATCTTCAAGCTCTGATATTGCAAGACTTATAGAAGGCTGCGCAATATGCAGCTTTTCTCCGGCTGCAGTTGTACTACCGGTTTCGCATACAGTAACAAATATTTTGAGATGCCTTAATGTCATTGACGCCTCCTAATTATAACAAAAACATTATGAACTTTATATAATAATACTATTTTATTTATAATCTATCAAGTTCTATAATAAACTAAAAGGAGGTCAATGACTTGAAAAACCAAAAACACGTTTACAGAAGATTGTTTGCGTCTACCTTCTACTTAAGCGCTTTTACCTTTGGTGGAGGATACGTCATTATACCATTAATGAAAAAGAAATTTGTAGATGATTTGCAATGGATTGAGGAGGAAGAAATGCTGAACTTAACAGCAATTGCACAATCCTCACCCGGAGCAGTTGCAGTCAATGCAGCGATACTGCTGGGGTATCGTGTTGCTGGAATATCAGGTGCCCTGGTAACGATTCTGGGTACAATATTACCACCTTTTATAACTCTTTCTATTATCTCTATTTTTTACACTGCATTTCGCGATAACACTGTAGTAAATGCGGTTCTAAAAGGAATGCAAGCCGGTGTTGCCGCTGTTATTGCAGATGTGGTTATGAGTCTCGGCAGTAATGTCTTTAAACAAAAGGACATAGTATCTGTGATTGTTATGGTTGGTGCGTTTATTTCCACATTTTTCTTTGGAATTAATGTTATGTATATTATTTTAGTGTGTGGGTGTATCGGAGCGGTAAAGATTCTGATTCAAATGAAAAAAGTACAAAAGGACGGTGATCCACAATGATACTATTAAAACTTTTTTGGAGTTTCTTTCAAATCGGCATGTTTAGCATTGGTGGTGGCATGGCTGCAATGCCGCTGATTCAAAATCAAGTAGTTAATTTGCACCATTGGTTGACATTAACGGAATTTACCGACCTCATTACTATTGCGGAAATGACACCCGGACCCATTGCCATCAATTCAGCCACATTTGTGGGAATTAGGATTGCCGGCATTCCAGGAGCGATTGTTGCGACTATTGGATGTATCTTCCCATCCTGTGTCATTGTTTCACTCCTGGCATGGATTTACTTTAAATTCAAAGAGTTGACCGTTGTACAAGGAATATTGTCTGGTCTAAGACCTACCATAGTAGCGCTGATTGCATCAGCAGGGTTGTCGATTTTTATACTGGCTGTATGGGGAGAAGATGGCTTTTCAACAAATCCTCTAACAATCAATTTGGTTTCTGTTTTATTATTTACTGTGGCTATTTTCATTTTACGGAAGTGGAAACCGAATCCTATTTATGTAATGCTCGGATCAGGCATTATCGGTGGAGCAATTTACTTGTTGATATAGGTAGAAAATGAAACTACGATTATATAAAGAATAGTTTATTGATGTTGGAAACTCTCCTAAAATGAATTGCTCCGACATAGGAATAATGCCGGAACAATTCAAGTATAGGAAATTATAATTCAAAGTCCTGTTTCATTCTCCACATTCATCGTGGTGCTCATGTTCATGGCAAACAGAACCAGTAGATTTAAGAGAACCCTGCAGGTATGCTTCTACTACTGCTTTGGCATCACCTCTTGCCCCAACAATAACCTCAATGTTTCTTTCATTAAAAATGTCAACTGCACCTCCTCCCATACCACCACTGATGATGACATTTACTCCACGATCGGCAAGAAAATTAGGCAAGAATCCAGGTTTATGCCCGGGGTTAGCGATGGTTTCACTTTTAACAATTTTGTTGTTTTCGGTGTAAAAAATTATAAACCCTTCGCAATGTCCAAAGTGCTCAGTCACCATTCCGTTTTCACTTGCTACAGCAATTTTAATCATAGCTGGTCTCCTCCATTCTTTATTTAGAATATATTCATCAAGTATCCTTGCAGCTTGCTCAACAAGTTCTGCGCAAGGCCGCTTTTTATAATAATTATCATTTCTGGTCTCGGGTATAGGTTTATCATGCTTAATTGAAATACCTAACAGTTCCCTGCATATGATTGATCCGTTTTCATTTTCAAATTGTTTTGCCAAATCTTGAACTAGCTCATAATGTTCTGCTTTCGCATTTTTGCTGGATGGATCTGTGTAACCATATTTCATGCCGACCACCATAAACATTCCTGTCACAGCACCACATACTTCCCGCAACCTACCCATACCTCCTCCGAAAGAAGATGCAATTTTTAATGCTGTTTCCATGTCCAGCCCCGTTTCATCACAAAAAGCAGCAAAAACAGATTGAGAGCAATTGTAGCCTTTTCTAAACAATTCTCTTGCCAAATCTGAATGTGCACTCATTTATTATCTTCCTCAATGTTTTTCTCCAATACTTTTGCTACAGGTTCAAGCCAATCGCCATCAAAAAGTTCTATCATACCCTTATCACAGGCGGCAGAAATTTTGGGGTTGACCGGAAGCTTAGCAAGCACTTTTAAATTATGCTTTTCGGCAATTTCGTCAATATGGCTGTCGCCGAAAATTTTGTGTTCCTTACCGCAATCCGGACATTTAAAATAGGACATATTTTCTACTAAACCAACGATAGGAATATTCATCATTTCAGCCATCCTGACTGCTTTTGATACAATCATGGATACAAGCTCCTGAGGCGAAGTTACAACAATGATCCCATCAACAGCAATGGATTGAAATACAGTAAGGGGAACATCGCCGGTGCCCGGTGGCATATCGATGAACATAAAATCCACATCGCTCCAGATAACATCTGACCAGAACTGCTTTACCATATTTCCGATCAGGGGTCCTCTCCACACAACTGGATCGGTATCATTCTCTAAAAGCAAATTAACAGACATGATATCAATACCTGTCTTACTTTTAACTGGGAATAAGCCAAATTCACTTCCTGTGGCTTTTTCCTTGATACCAAATGCCTTAGGAATAGAAGGCCCGGTTACATCAGCGTCCAGAACAGCGGTATGATAACCCATTCTATTCATGGTAACAGCTAGCATGGAAGTTACCAGTGACTTTCCAACCCCTCCTTTACCACTGACAACACCAATAACCTTTTTAATGCTGCTCATTTCATGTGGTTTCACGGAGAAATCATTTTTCTTCTCTTTTCTTTCTGCGCAGTCCTCCGAGCAACTGCTGCAGCTTTGGTTGCAATTTTCGCTCATAATATTAGCTCCTTCCTGTATATTTTTCATGCATGGTTGTTATGCTGTAATAACTTTAGTGTTCGGTAAACATAATAAGCAGTGCGAAAACAATTCCCAATATAAATGCTAGGGTAGAGTGCTTTTTCTCATAATCCCTTGCTTCAGGCAATAAATGCGATGCCGAAACGTATATTAAAACACCAGCAACAAATCCAAGCATATGTCCTAAAACATTGTTACTAAGATGTTGAACAATTGGATATGCTATAAAGGCACCGATAGGAGTTGTTAATGCTGCTGCAAGAAAAGCATAAATCCCAGCTTTCCTTGTGCTATATCCACCTTTAAGTAACATTGAAAAAGTTATAACGCCTTCGGCGAACTCATGAACAACCAACCCAACTCCAGTAAGAATTCCAACTACTGTGCTGATACTAAAAGTAACTGTGTATACAACGCCATCTATAAGTGAATGAATTAAGATACCTTCAATTGCAGTTATGCCAAAGGCCAGTTCTTTTTGCTTTGTTTTGTATTTGATGATCTCATTGCTGAAATACATAAATAAAAATCCTGCGAGCGCAGTAAATCCTGCGTAGGAGGTTTTTTGTATAGCTTGAGGTAAAGTCATTATCAGCGGGGAAGAGATAAGTATTCCCGCAGCAAAACACATACAATAGTCTTTAATTTTTTCTGCCCATTCGCGATTTTTATAAAGAGTCCAGATTCCCAAACTGTTTACTATCATTGCTCCCATTGCAAAAGCAGAAATAAAAATAAATGTATTAATATCTTTCACAGGCATTCATCTCCCTTGATTTGCACTATCAAATAATTCATATGTGTATTTCACTGCCTGCTGACAGATAATCGATGCTATCACCCATAATAGTTTTCAGCCTTTTATAAGGCTCCAGACCAGTGCAATGACATGTGTAAAACTTTGCTTTTGTATCCACCAGGTATTTACCAATTCTATCTATCATTTCATGGGCCTCGTTTCCGCCAGAACGGCTGGAAAGATGAAATCCACCTATCACATAGTTAGGCATACGTCTTTTTAAGTCATGGAAGTATTCAAGAATATTTACAATACCATTATGGGCGCAGCCTGTTACCAAAAGCGTCTTTCCTGCCTCCTCTATAATGAGGTTTTGTTCATGCGCAAAAGTATCCTGTACTATTTTGCCGTCTTGTTTCATAAGCAAACTGTCATTTGACTTTGGTAGAGGTTCCTTCCTGGTAATATTTGAGAACACTTGAACCCCCTTGCTGACAAAGAAACGGTCTGATGTAAATACAATTCGCCTGTTTTGCTTCAATTCTTCATCCAAACCAATATACTCCGGTTCATCATTCGAACGCAAAGCATAGTATTTTTCAAATGCCAGTCGGTGTAGGAATATCTCGGCTTTTGTGTTTTCACGCAAAAAAGCTCTTAGCCCGCCACCATGATCATAATGTCCATGCGAAATAATCAGATAATCAACCTCACAGATATCTACATTCAGTTTCTTTGCATTTTCAAGAAATAATTCACTAGCACCAACATCAAAAAGAATTTTGCGACTATTTGCTTCTATATAAAGGCTAAGTCCGTGTTCGCTGCCGAAGTTTTTGGATAGCGCTGTATTCTCAACTAATGTTTTGATAATCATGACCTCAGCCCACCACCTTCTTCAAACAGCAGCTCCATTGTCTTGCTAAAAACTACTTTCACTGCTGCACCTGAGGCACAGACTATATCAACAATTGTCTGCCCATTATTAATTGCTTTTACCGCGTCCGAATCAAAGGGTATTCTACCCATAAGGCTAATTCCCTGACCTTTACAGAAGTTTTCTATCTTTTCTGTGTTTTGCATATTTGTGTCAAACTTATTGATACATACCGCCGTCTTTACGCCAAATTTCGTCGCTGTATTTATAATCCGCTCCATGTCACTAATTCCGGATATGGATGGCTCGGCCACAATTAACACCATATCAACACCGCTCAAAGACGCTATAACCGGGCAGCCTATACCGGGAGATCCGTCAATAATGGCAAACTCCACATCAGCGGCTGCTGACTTCATTTGCTTCTTTACCTCGGTAACCAACATTCCGGAGGTTCCGCTGCCCATTTTTAGCTGCGCTGTAGAAAATACTTTTTCTCCTTCTGTATATAACAGCAGTTCACCAGCTACAGCAGGTTTTAAAGTCACAGCTTCAACAGGGCAAACAAGCTCGCAAACCCCGCAGCCTTCACAGGCAAAAGGATCTACCTTGTATTTTCCATCTGCTGAAATAGCGTCAAAACGGCAGTTTTGCCTGCATTGTCCGCACTCTATGCACAACTCTGTATCTATCTCGGCTTTCGGCAAGCCATAATAGTCTCTTTTCTTTGGCAAGGAGTTTTGCTTTGTTATAAGATGCAGGTTAGGTGCATCAACATCACAATCAGCATAAGCGCGAGCCTTAGATAGCTTGATAAACGCGCTTGCTATGGTTGTCTTTCCGGTACCACCCTTACCACTAAGAATCAGAAGTTGTTTCATGATGCACCTCCTTTTTCACGTCCTCCAGCAAAGAAGAAAAGATTGTACGATATTTTTCACTTTTCCTTACAGCAATTTCTGCATTTGAATTCAATGATCCAAGCTCATTATCAAAAGGTATTCGGCCTAAAATCCGAATGCCTTTTTCTATGCAAAATTTTTCCGACGGATTTTCACCGTCAAGACACTTGTTTAAAACCACTCCGAACGGCTTATTAAATAACTTGACCAGTTCATATACCATGTTAAGGTTATGAACTCCGAACAATGTAGGCTCAGCTACTAATATACAGTAGTCTGCATCCTTAATGCTTTCCATGACTATACAGGCACTTCCAGGAGGGCAGTCGATAAATATCGTCTTGCTTCTTTCATGTTCATTCTCATCAAGCAGCTTTTTTATTATGGGTATCCCTGAAGGTTCACCAGGATTCAATATCCCGGTATATACTGTCACCTGCTCTGAAGTACCTTTTTGCACTCTGCCGATAACCTTTTCTTTCTCTGTCAATGCCTTTTCAGGGCAAAGCAAGATACATCCACCGCAAGAGTGGCAAATATCTTCAAATACTATCAGTTTTTCTTTTATATAGGCAAGAGCATTAAACTTGCAAAATTCAACACACCTTCGGCATCCGCTGCATAGATTTCCATCCACCTTTGGAATTTTAACTGAAATTTCTTCTTCAATGATATCCTTGGGCTTAAAGAATAGATGTCCATTTGGTTCCTCAACATCACAGTCTATATAGGTTGATGTTTTGGCTACCGCAGCTAAATTAACCGACACTAGCGTTTTCCCCGTTCCCCCCTTGCCGCTTAGCACAGCTATTTTCATATTATTTGCCTCCATGTCCATGAAAACCAGCATGTATTTCATTCAGCAAAGGAAGCTTTCCAGCAATGAAGACATCGATATTATCCTTAGCTGAAGCAGTTGTCGTTTTATATATTTCGATTTCCGCAGATTTAAGTACGTCAGCAGCATTTTCACCTAATCGGGGAGTAAGCAAAATATTCACTTTATTATCTGCTATCATTTGTGCTGCCTTAATTCCTGCTCCGCCTGTACTTGCTGCGGCACTATTGTCAAGGAACACACTTTTCTGGGTATCGGTATCATAAATCAGAAAGTAAGGAGTGCGTCCAAAGGATACACATACATTCGACTCCAAACTTTTTTCATTTACCGGAATTGCTATTTTCATAAGAATCCTCCGTTCTATTAATATAATTATTGATCGCATTTCGTAATGCGCTAACGCCTAAATTAGAGCAATGAACCTTGTTCTCAGGAAGTCCATCTAAGGCATGTATGACATCTTCTTCTGAAATTTCCAATGCTTCATCCAGGGTTTTACCCTTAGCTAATACCGTCGTCATACTGGATGTTGCAATTGCCGCAGCACAACCAAACACAAGAAAGCTTATTTCACTTATACGATTGTCTTTTACTTTAATATAAATCGTAAGATAATCTCCGCATGTAGGATCACCGAAACTCCCCTCTGCATCGGCATCCGGCATACTATAAGCATTTTGAGGACACATAAAATGTTCTATCACTTTGTCAGAATACATTATCAGTCACCTCTATCACTACCTGCAAAGCGCCAACCATGCCGGTGCCTGCGACAACCTCGTCCGCACCCATTTCCGAATCCTTCACATAGCCTGTATTCGCCACCTTCTATCAATAGTACCTTACCATTAACCAGAGACTCGGCAATCTTTTTTCTGGCTTCAGCGTAAATGCCTTGAACAGTAGTGCGTGCAACATCCATCTGCTTGGCGCATTCCTCTTGCGTAAAGCCTTCCAAATCAATAAGCCTTATGGCTTCATACTCATCAACTGTCATTCTGACAATATTCTCATCATCCACCTTTAAGTCAAGGGGACCAAACTTACTGTTTTCAGGCAAACAGCATACTTTTCTCCATTTCATTGGTCTCGGCATATTTTTAGTCACCTCGATTCTGATAGAAACAATCATTTTTATATTCCATTATATTTATAGTCATGCACCCCATCCCTTTAGATAAAACGCGAACAAGGCAGGCTATCGCCTGCCTTTCGCATTACGACAGGACTAATCTTCTAACTCATCGAGACGCTTTTTTACATCATCAAGCTGATTTTCAAGAAATTTAGCCTGCCTTTTCAAAAATTCTTTTTCATCAGCATCCGATGCAAAGTACGCCCCATTTGCATTTTGAGTACCAAAGCGTGCCCACCTTGGCAGACCGGTCGCATAAAACATTCGCCTAAAGCCTCGTCCCCGTCCGAATCCAAATCCGTAACCGATTGGATTTGCATAACCCGGAACGGCAAAACCTGCGCAAAATCCTGCACCTCGCCCTGTCATAGGACCCATTCCCATAGGCCCGGTTCCGTCTCCTCTTGGCATAATGTCACCCCCTTTCCTTATAATCTCTTACTTTTAATTTTGCTACGATTAGATAAGTGATAAGCTAGATAAAAACACCAGGGGATCATTCCAGCAAGCCAGAATGCACGCCTGTAACCTCGTCGTCCAAACCAAAATTCTCGTCTGTAACTTGCGTTCAAATAACCGGGCACTTTGGAACCTGCACAAAAACCTAACCTCCGTCCAGTTAATGGTCCCATTCCCAAAGGACCAGTTCTGTCACCTCTGGGCATAATAGTCCTCCTCATTTTTACAATCCATTAAATGAATTGATTATCCTTTCAACTGTTACTCAGCGTAAATGACATATGTCATTTACATCTTATATTATACCCCTATTCTGACATATGTCAATAACTATTTTAAAAAAATACGCCAATCAAGAATTTTTCTCGATTGGCGGCAATCATATTGAAATCCTATAGTTTCACTTCTATTTCCAGACCCGACTTAAACTCTACCATTAACCTGTCATCATATACAATTGCTTTTTCAACTAGTTTTCTAACCAGTTTATCATCAAACTCCGAAATATCACCCGTTTGCGTTTTAAGGAAGTCCGTCATTTCAGCAATCCGATCCCTCTTATCTTGGCGAAGAGCGTTTCTTGAAAGTGTTTCTTGCCTTAAGTCCCGTAAGCGGTAAATCTCGTTGACAATATTATCGTATGCTTCCTTTGAATTTGCCTTTTGGATCAACTCGGTTTGGAGTTCTTCCAGCCTTTTATCAATGTCTGCTGTACTTTCATCCAAATCCGCGCTTAATACGGTTTCAATATTCTTTTTCAGTATAGCCAGAAAAGAGTTTTTTCCGC
>Ga0207747_1000975_pt1 | contig 24234 bp, 24 predicted proteins | sample HigsolmetaGSP11D_FD_184839 | JGI IMG/M metagenome (GOLD analysis project Ga0207747, IMG submission 184839) | High solid enriched microbial communities from the Joint BioEnergy Institute, USA - SP1-1-D (SPAdes) | ecosystem: Engineered > Bioreactor > SSF (Solid state fermentation) > Aerobic >...
GCAGGACTGGAAAGTGCCGGCGGCGATGAATACCACCGAGTCGAGAATGGGATCGGTCACGTCGGCGACCCCGAGCTCGATGAGGTTCTCCTCGCCGGGAACGACATCGGCGACGAAGGAGAGCACGCCGGTCAGGCCGTCGATTTCCGTATCGATCGTTCCGCTGTTCGGCGGATTGTCGCGGAAGAACTGACAGTTCTACGGGTTGTTGCCGTTTGCCGCCCCGCCGCTGGGTCCGCCGCAATTGACGTTGTTGATGGCGACAGGCGTGTTCGTGCCGGGGATCAGTGCGAAGTTCTCGCAGAATCGATGCGTTGAACGTGGTGCCCTGATTGAGTCCGTCGAGCAGCGGGCTGCCGGGCGCGTCGTTGTCGATGCCGGCGGCGCCGTCCTGGTTGGGGGTCGCGCTGACGAAGGCCGCGTCACCGGAGCTCAGGATGATGCCGGTCTGGATGCCGATGGAATTGGCCTGATTGGTTCCGCCGCCGGTGAAAGTGCCCGCAGCCTCGGGAACGCCGGTGTAGGACACCGAACCCGGCACGATGGTGATGCCCGCATCCTGGCTGAGCAGGACGTTCACCATGTCTTCCGCCGTGGGGCCGCCGGGATCGGACATGCGCGTCACTACCGGGGCGGCATGTAATGCGGTCGAGGCCAGCCCCAGCGCCAGGGCGGTCGCGCACGTCAGTCGTTGCATGCTCATGTATTCCTCCATCCCGGTCCCATGCCGGAGCCGGGTTCGGAGCAGAGCGCATGCCGGTGAATGTTTTCAATTCGACATCAGTCGTTTAATTGCGACGGCGGGTTTGGCGTATCGCCCTTTGGTAAGCGCCTCGACTGTCGATAGTCGTTGGGATGCGGAGACGGCGATCGGATCGTTGGCGACAGTCACGCATTCCAGCGCCGCGCGTGAAAGGCCCATGCGTCGGCGATGATGCGTTCGAGATCGCTGCGCTCGGGACGCCATCGCAATTCGCGCAGCGCTCTCTCGGGCGAGGCGATCAGTATCGCCGGATCGCCTTCGCGCCGCGGGCCTTCCACGACGGGGACCGGCCTTCCGGTCACGCGTTCGGCGGCGGCGACGACCTCGCGGATGGAGAAGCCTTTGCCGTGCCCCAGGTTGTAGACCGCGCTCCCCGCACCCTGCACGAGCCGCTCAAGGGCGAGCAGATGGGCGGAGCACAGGTCGACGACATGGATGTAGTCGCGGATGCAGGTGCCGTCGCGCGTGGAGTAGTCGGTGCCGAAGACGGTGAGATGCGGCCGCCTCCCTGCCGCCGCCTGCAGCACGAGCGGGATGAGATGCGTCTCGGGCTCGTGCAGCTCGCCGATGCGGCCCTGCGGATCGGCGCCCGCGGCGTTGAAGTAGCGCAGGCACACGCTCTTCAGACCGTGGGCGCGGTCGTAATCGGCGAGTATTTCCTCCACCATGCGCTTGGAGCGGCCGTAGGGATTGATGGGCGCGCAAGGGTGCGTCTCGTCGATCGGCACGCGCAAGGGTTCACCGTACACCGCGGCGGTGGAGGAGAAGATGAAGTGCCTGACGCCGTGCCGCACCATCGCGTCGAGCAGCACCAGCGTGTTGGCGACGTTGTTGCGGTAGTACTTGGCCGGCGCGAGCACGGATTCGCCGACCTGGATATAGGAGGCGAAGTGCATCACGCCGTCGAAGCGGTGCGCGGCGAACAGGCGGTCGAGCAGTTGCGCGTCGGCCATGCTGCCTTCCACGAACTCGCCCGCGAGCACGGCCTCGCGATGGCCCGTGGAGAGATCGTCGAGCACCACGACCTCGTGGCCCCGCTCGCTCAGCATCAGCACCATGTGCGAGCCGATGTAGCCCGCACCGCCGACCACCAATACCTTCATCGCGCGTTTCCGGATCGGAGCGCGCTATCTTAGCGGCTGCGGGGAGATCGCGCGACACCAGTCGCGCATGATCTCCAGCGCCTGCATGTGCACCGAGTCGGAGTCGAGGACGTACTCGATGGGTTGCGGGTGTGCGAGCAGGAAGCCCTGCACGTAATCGACGCCGAGCTGGCACAACGTGGCGAGCTCGTTCATCTGCTCGACCCGTTCGGCCACGGTCCTGATCCCCAGGCGGCGGGCGATCATCTGGATCGCCTCGACCACCGAGCGGTTGACGTCGTCCTTGTGGATGCCGGCGATGAAGGCGCCGTCGATCTTCAGGATGTCGATCGGCAGCTCGCGCAATAGCGACAGCGTGGTCATGCCGACGCCGAAGTCGTCGAGCGCGAAGCGCAGCCCCTTCGCCCGCAGCGTGCGCATCAGCCCGCCGGTGTGTTCGGGATCGTCGATCGCCGCGGTCTCGGTGATCTCGAAACACACTTTTTCGTACGGCACGCCGTGCCGGTCGAACTGCTCGAGGATGTACTCGGCGATGTGCGGGTCGCGCAGCGTCGCCGGCGACAGGTTGATCGATATGGTGCCCAGCTCGCCCCAGCGGTCGGGCGCGTAGCGCTGCGCGCAGACCGCCGCGGTGCGCGCGATCACCCAGCGGTCCAGTTCGTCGATGAGTCCGTAGCGCTCGGCCGCCGTCAGGAAGGCGCCGGAGGCGATCGGCGCGCCGTCGGCGTCGATCATGCGCAGCAGCACCTCGAAGTGCCGCATGGAGCGTTTCTTGCGGCGTACCGGCACGATCGGCTGCGCGTACAGGCGCAGCCGGCCGTCGTCGATGGCGCTGCGCAGCGTGCTCACCGCGGCGCGTTCGGCGCGCAGCACGTCGAGCGAGCCGTCGGCATCGCTGTGACGCACGATGCGGTTGCGGCCGCCGCGCTTGGCCATGTAGCAGGCGAGGTCGGCCGCTTTCTGCACTTCGTCGGCGGATTGCAGGGTCTCGTGGATCTCGACCACGCCGATGCTGGCGCTGACGCGGAAGGTGCGTCCGTTCCAGTTGAAGCGGAAATTGGTGATGGCGCGGCGCACGTCCTCGGCGAGCCGCATGGCGTTTTCGCCGGAGCACGAGCGCATCAGCACGGCGAACTCGTCACCGCCCAGGCGCGCCACCATGTCCGACTTGCGCGCGCAGTTCTGCAACAGGCTCGCCAGCTGTTTCAGCAGCTCGTCGCCCGCGGCATGGCCGCAGGAGTCGTTGACGGCTTTGAACTCGTCCAGATCCAGCATCACCAGCGCATGCGGGCCGTCCTGCGCGCGCGAGGCGTACAGCCGCTCGAGCTCTTGTTCATAGGCGGCGCGGTTCGCAAGCCCCGTCATCAGGTCGTGCGTGGCCCGCCATTCGAGCTGCTGCGCCGCCGCGCGCACGGCGGTGACGTCGCGGAACACCACCACCGCGCCGTCGATCCGGCCCTGGGCGGTGTGGATCGGCGCGGCGGAGGCGTCGACCGGCACCAGTATGCCGGCGCGGGTGCGCAGCACCGTATGGGTCGAGGAACTGACCTGCCCCTGCCGCATGACCGTCTGCACGAGATCGGGCAGCGCCGCGCCAGTCGTCTCGTCCTGGATCTGGAACACCGCCTCGAAGGGCTGGCCGATCGCCTCCTCCGCGGGCCAGCCCACGATCCTGGCGGCGGCGCCGTTCATGGCGGCGATGCGGCCGTCCGCCGCGGTGGCAATGACGCCGTCGGCAATCGATTGCAACGTCACTTCGGCGCGTTCCTTCTCCTGCTGCAGCGCGCTTTCCGCGGTGCGCCAGGCCGCCGCCATCTGCGCAAAGTCTTCGGCGAGCTCGCGCAGTTCGCTGCTGCCGGATATCTCCACCTGCGTCAACGCGGCCGCGGGGTCGGAGCGCAGCTTGCGCATTTCCCGCCGCAGATAGTCGAGCGGTTGCAGCATGCGCGACACCAGCAGCCACATCGCCGGGAACAACAGCGCCGCCAGCGCCGCGCCGGCAAGCAGCATGTGCCGCGACAGACGCGACAGCGAAGCGAAGGCTTCTTCGTTGGAGGCGAAGCCGATCAGCATCCAGTCGGTGGAAGCGATCGGCCTGAAGGCATAGAGGCTGCGCACGCGGTTGTAGTTGGGCCCGACGCGCACCGCGGCGGGATCGGCCATGCCGGCGCGGATGGTTTCGGCCGGCTCGCCCAGGCTGTCCACTTCCTGCGCGATGTAACGCGCGTCCGGGTGCAGGATCACCGTTCCGGCGCGGCTGACGACGATGAAATTGCCGTGCGGCGTGCCCACGGAGTGGGACAGCAGCAACTGGTCGTGGTTGAGCGCGATCGTGCCCACCACCACGCCGCGCAGCCGGCCGTTTTCGTCGTGCAGCGGGTAGGTCAGCGCCACCACGGGCTCGCCGCTCAACGGGCTTATGAACGGCGCATGGATGACGGGCGTGCCGTTGTCCTGCAAGGTTTCGGCAAACCAGCGTTCCCCGGCCACGGGCGCCATGGCCATCGAGGGGCGCGAAGCGATCAGCCGCCCCCGCAGGTCGAAGACCGCGATGCTTTCGAAATTGTGCTGGATGCCGATGCGCCAGGTCAGGAAGTAGTGCAGCGCGGCCGGGTCGTCCATGTGCTGCCCGGTGATGTTGCCGGTCAGCTCGCTCAAGGCGGCGCGGGCGAGGCGGAACTGACGGTCCAGATCCGCGGCGACGCGATTGGTGTATTCCTCGTGATGGGTGACGCTCGAAGCGAGCACCATCCGTTCGGACAGACTGGATTGCAGACTGGTGACGAGCGCAATGCCGATGGCAGCCAGTACGGCGGCGGCAAGTGCTGTCCTCCCCTTGAGCGTTCTCAGCACCGTGTCCCCTGTAATTGTTGTCGTTATGGCGATAACAGGCGTGCAGCCCTTTTTGATCGAAATCGTACTCACGGACGCGCGACCTTAGGCGTGTCCTTGCGTTCGCATGCGTACTAGTGCGCAAACGAGAGCTTCGCGCGCCTGCGTCGAAGATGCTGCGTTGCACATACGACTTGTGTTGCAGCGGTTCGTCAAAATTTGCAGAAATCAAAAACGGAGTGCGTATACTTCCTCCCATCCACGTAGGGGAGGGACATGAGGAAGTTGGCGGGAATCTTCGTGCTGCTCGTCGGATCGCTGTGCGCGGCCGTCGTCCATGCCCAGGCTTATCCGCACAAACCGATCACCATAATCGTGCCCTTCGCGGCCGGCGGCCCGACCGATACCGTCGGTCGCACCATCGCTGTTGCAATGCAAAAACGCCTGCGGCAGACCGTCGTGATCGAGAACGTGAGCGGAGGGGGCGGTACCGTGGGCGCGACCCGGGTGGCGCACGCCGCGCCGGACGGCTACACCCTGCTGCTCTATCACGTCGGCATGGCGACCGCGCCGACGCTCTATCCCGATCTGCCGTTCGACCCGCTGAAGAGTTTCGAACCCATCGGCGAGGTCACGGACGTTCCCATGACTCTGATCGGCCGTCCGGGTCTGCCGGCGCGAGACTTTGCCGAGTTGCGCGCCTACCTCGCGCGCGACCCCGCCGCGTTGACCTATGCGCACGCCGGCATGGGTTCAGCCTCCCATTTGTGCGGCCTGCTGCTGATGAAGGCGCTGGGTGTCGATCTGCGTACCGTGACGTTCAAGGGTACTGGGCCGGCGCTGAACGAACTGCTCAGCAACCGCGTCGACGTCATGTGCGACCAAGTGACCAATACCAATTCGCAGATACGCGGCGGCAAGGTGCGCGCCTACGGCGTCACCACGCCGGAGCGGATCGCTTCCCTGCCGGGGGTGCCGACTCTGCACGAAGTCGGGCTGCGGGGTTTCGAAGTGGCGGTGTGGCATGCGCTCTACGTGCCCGCCGGCACGCCGCAGGAGGTCCGCGACAAGCTCAACGATGCGCTGCGTTACGCGCTCACCGACCAGACGGTGAAGGCGCGCCTGAACGATCTCGGTACCGACCCGGTGCCGCTGCACAAGGTCACGCCCGAGTTCACGCGTGATCACCTGCGTGCAGAAATCGACAAGTGGGCGCAGGTGATCCGCGACGCCCGGCCGTACGTCGACTGAAGGGCCGCGGCCGCCGGGGCGGGCGATTCTATGTCATTTGCATTAAAGGGCGGCGGGTTTCCCGCTCCGTTCGGCGCGCCCTTCGTTATACTGGCAGCCGACGCCCTGCAGACGTTCGCCGCAGGTCCGTCCGCCTCGCTGGTAGCGCGGCCGATGCCGCGCCGACGTCGACGAACGCGCACGACGCGCGCCGTGGCCGCCGCCGGCAGCATCCGCTGCCGGACCGGGCAGGACGCGGCAGGGCGGAGCAGGCGCCGGGCGGTCGCCCGCGCCGATCACCGAGCCGAGGAGCACACATGGACGAGTCACTGCGTCAGGCGGCACTGCAATACCACCGCACGCCCACTCCCGGAAAAATCTCCGTCACCCCGACCAAGGGCCTGGTCAACCAGCGCGATCTCGCGCTGGCCTATTCACCCGGTGTGGCCGCCGCGTGCCAGGAGATCCAGCGCGATCCGCAGGAAGCGAGCACGCTCACCGGGCGCTCGAACCTCGTCGCCGTCATCACCAACGGCACCGCCGTGCTGGGCCTGGGCAACATCGGACCGCTCGCCGCCAAGCCGGTGATGGAGGGCAAGGCGGTCCTGTTCAAGAAATTCGCCGGCATCAACGTCTTCGATCTGGAGATCGCCGAGCACGATCCGGACAAGCTGGTGGAGATCATCGCCGCGCTCGAACCCACCTTCGGGGGCATCAACCTGGAGGACATCAAGGCGCCGGAATGCTTCGAGATCGAGCGCAAGCTGCGCGAGCGCATGAGGATTCCGGTGTTCCACGACGACCAGCACGGCACCGCCATCATCGTCGCCGCGGCCATCGTCAACGGCCTGCGCGTCACCGGCAAGCGCATCGAGGACGTCAAGCTCGTCACTTCGGGCGCGGGCGCCGCCGCGCTTGCCTGCCTCGACCTGCTCGTGCACCTGGGCCTCAAGCGCGAGCACATCTGGGTGACGGACATCGAAGGCGTGGTGTACGAAGGCCGCACCGCGCTGATGGACGAATACAAGGCCCGCTACGCGCGCAAGACCGACGCGCGCAAACTGGAGGACGTGCTCGACGGCTGCGACGTCTTCCTGGGGCTGTCGGCGGGCGGCGTGCTGAAACCGGAGATGCTCGCGCGCATGGCGCCGCAGCCCATCATCCTCGCGCTCGCCAACCCCGAGCCGGAGATTCGTCCCGAAGCGGCGAAGCAGGTGCGTCCGGACTGCATCATCTGCACCGGCCGTTCGGACTACCCGAACCAGGTCAACAACGTGCTGTGCTTCCCCTTCATCTTCCGCGGCGCGCTGGATGTGGGCGCGACCACCATCAACGAGGAGATGAAAGTCGCCGCCGTGCACGCCATCGCCGAACTGGCGCAGGCGGAGCAGTCCGACGTCGTCGTGGAAGCCTACGGGCAGGACAACCTGCGTTTCGGGCCCGAATACCTCATCCCCAAACCCTTCGATCCGCGGCTGATCGTCAAGATCGCGCCGGCGGTGGCGAAGGCGGCGATGGACAGCGGTGTCGCCACGCGCCCCATCGCCGACATGGAGGCCTACCGCAACTCGCTGCAGCAGTTCGTCTATCACTCCGGCCTCATCATGAAGCCGCTGTTCGCGCTGGCGAAACAGCATCCCAAGCGCATCGTCTACACCGAGGGCGAGGACGAGCGCGTGCTGCGCGCGGTGCAGATCGTGGTGGACGAGGGGCTTGCCAAACCGATCCTCATCGGCCGGCCTTCGGTGATCGAAAGCCGCATCGAGCGCTACGGCCTGCGCATCCGGCCGGGCGTGGATTTCGAGATCGTCAACCCGGAATGGGACGAGCGCTACCGCGCCTACTGGCAGGAGTATTACCGCCTCACCCAGCGGCGCGGCGTGTCCGTGTCCTACGCCAAGATCGAGATGCGCCGGCGCACCACGCTCATCGGCGCCATGCTCATGCACATGGGCGACGCCGACGGCATGATCTGCGGCACCTTCGGTTTCTACGGCCTGCACCTGCACTACATCGACCAGGTGATCGGCCGCAAGCCGGGCGTGAGCGCCTATTACGCGCTCAACCTGCTGCTCCTGCAGCAGCGCACCGTCTTCATCTGCGACACCTACGTCAACCAGGACCCGACCGCCGAACAGATCTGCGAGATGACGCTGCTTGCGGCGCAGGCCGTGCGGCGCTTCGGCATCGAGCCCAAGGTGGCGCTGCTGTCGCATTCCAGCTTCGGCACCAGCGACGCGCCGAGCGCGGTGAAGATGCGCGAGGCGCTGGCGCTCATCAACGAGCGCGCGCCTGAGCTGGAAGTGGAAGGCGAGATGCACGGCGACGCCGCGCTGTCCGAGCGCGTGCGCGAGGAAGTGTTCCCCAACTCGCGTCTCAAGGGTTCGGCCAACCTGCTGGTGATGCCGACGCTGGACGCGGCCAACATCTCCTTCAACCTGCTCAAGGCTTCAGCGGGCGAGAACATCACCATCGGTCCGCTGCTCCTGGGCGCCGCCGCGCCGGTGAACATCCTCACGCCGTCGGCGACGGTGCGCCGCATCGTCAACGTCACCGTGCTCACCGTGCTGGAGGCGGCGGGCATCGGCGTCAACAGCTAGGTCGGAAAATTGCAGCATGCCGGGCTCTGAAACATGGAGCCCGGCCATGGCGAGATACGGCAGTAAAGCCTCCGAGAAAGTCGGGAAGGCGATGCGCGAGATGAAGCGGGGCAAGCTGAAGAGCGGCCGCTCCGGGAAGAAAGTCACCAACCCCAGACAGGCGGTCGCCATCGGCCTGTCCGAGGCCCGTAAGGCGGGCGGCAAGGTGCCTGCGCCCAAGAAGCCGGCGAAAAAGCGCGCAGCCGGGAAAACCGCGGCGAAGAAAAAAACCGCGACGAAGAAACCCGCGACCAGGAAAGCGGCCGCGAAGAAGCGCACCGCGCGCAAACCGGCCGGCCGGAAACCGACGGCCGCCGCAAGCAGGAAGTCCACGGTCCGCAAGAAAACCGCGGCGAAATCGACCCGGCGGAAGTGAACCGGCGTGCGCCGCCCACACACTTGCGGGCTGCCGGTGCGAAGATCAGCGTTTCTTGTCCGCCACCTTGGCGTCGAAGCGCGCGCGGTCGATCACGAAGCGTTCGTGGAATCCGGAGGAGATCAGTTCGACCTCGTCGTACGCTTCGACCTTGAAGTGCAGCCTGCGTCCTTCCGCCTCGAGCAGTTCCACGCGCACCGTGATTTCCATGCCCGGCGGCGTCGCCGCGCAATGGCTCACGTCGATGTGCGTGCCGACCGTCTGCTCCCGCGGCCAGTCGAGATGCGGCTTGAGCGCGAGGATGCACGCCCATTCCAGCAGGCCGACCAGGAAGCCGGTGGCGAACACTTCGGGCATGGCGACGAACTCGGGGGATTCGGGATAGAGCCCGGGCACCGTCTTCTCCGGCGGCACGCGGTAGCGGTGCTCGTAGCGCAGGCCGGGTATGAGCGAATCCTTCAAAGCGCACCTCCTTTCGGACGAAGTCGCGGCGGCAAGTGTCGTACAAGGACCATGGCGATGACAACGTGCCGGTAATACGTCTCAAAGTCCTATTCCGGTGCCGTGCGTCCCCCCTTAAGATCGCTGGCCTCGCCGAGAAGAATCGTTGCCGAATGGATTCCCCCTTGCAGCGGACGCTGTTCTCCCTGGCTTCCAGGATCGTCCCACGCCGTGCAGCCGAATACTTCTATCGCAACTGGGGCCGCACCCGACGCTATCCCTTACCCGAAAGCGAAGTGGCGGCCATCGAATCGGCGGTGTGCCGGAGCCTGCCTTTCGCGCCGGATCGCCACATCGAGACCTACCGCTGGGGGCAGGGACCGGTCGCGCTGCTGGTTCACGGCTGGCACGGCCGCGCCTCGCAATACTGGGCGGTGATCGAGCATCTGCGGCTCGCGGGCTACAAGGTCGTGGCCTTCGACGCGCCGGGGCACGGCCGGTCGAGCGGCGACCGCTCCGATCTGCTGGAAATGACGGCCGCGGTCGAACGCGTCGCCGCGCAGTACGGCGAAATCGAGCTCGTGGTCGCGCACTCCTTCGGCTGCCTGGCGGCGGCCGGCGCGCTCGTGGACGGCGCGCGCTTCCACCGCGTGACCTTCGTTGCGCCGCCGGCATCGCTGCGGCGCGCCACCGACACCGTGCTCGATGCGGTGGGCATGTCGCAACGCGCGCGGGCGATCTTCATCGACAAGCTCGAACAGCGCTACGGCCGCAACATCTGGCGCCGGTACGACTTCGCCGCCATCGGGCGCGACATCGCGCCGCGTGCGCAGTTCACGGTCATCCACGACGTCGACGATCGCGAAGTGGACTGGCGGCAGGGCAAACAGGTGAGCGACCATCTGCCCGGCAGCCGTTTCATCAGGACCGAGGGCCTCGGCCACCGGCGCATCCTGCGCAGCGAGCGGCTGTGCGAGCTGATCGAGGATCACGGCGCCGGGCTCGAGGACATCAAGACCCGGCTCGGCGCCTGAGCGGCCTTGCGTTCCGGGCGCGCAGCGCCGCTTCGAAGGCGCGGCGTGCCCAGCGTGCGGCCTCGGCCGCGTCCTCCATCACTTCCTCCGGCGCCTGGTAATACGACATCGCGACCGGCTTGCCACGGCGCAGATATTGGAACGGCGGCAGCCCGCGGCGGCGGAAGTCATGAACGGTTTCGGCGTCGGTTTTCAGGTAGAGCGTTTCGTCGACGACCACGGCGAACATCAGCCCTTCGCGATAGAGGCCGTAGCCGCCGAACATGCGCCGCACTTGCGCGGGGCCGAACAGCCGGAAGACGTCCCGGATGTGCAGCGTGAACTCGCTCGGCACGCGCATGGATTCAAGCGCCGGGGCGGCGAAAGCGGCGGCGCGCCTCTTCGACCTGCGCGCGCACCACGCAATCCTCGGCGTGATCGTTCACCAGTCCCATCGCCTGCATGAAGGCATAGACGGTCGTCGGCCCGACGAATTTCCAGCCGAGCTTCTTCAAGTCCCTGGACAGCCGGATCGATTCGGGCGAGACCGCATCGCCGCGCGGACGTCGCAGGCGTTCGCCTTCGTAACGCCAGAAGAAGGCCGCGAGCGAACCTTCCTGCTTCACCAGTTCCCGCGCCCGTTTGGCGTTGTGGATGACGGCTTCGATCTTGCCGCGGTGGCGCACGATGCCCGCGTCCTGCAACAGGCGCTCGACATCGCGCTCGGTGTAGCGTGCGATGCGCTCGAAGTCGAAGCCCTGGAAGGCGGCGCGGAAGTTCTCGCGCTTGTTGAGGATGGTGAGCCAGCTCAGTCCGGCCTGGAAGCCTTCCAGGCTGAGCTTTTCGAACAGCCGCCGGTCGTCGGCCACCGGGAAACCCCATTCGGTGTCGTGGTAGCGCACGTAGACCGGTGTGGCGATACACCAGTGGCAGCGCATTTTTCCGTCCGGTCCGGCAGCCGTCCGCATGGCTCAACTGAAAGTTCGGGAAACGCGATGATCACGCAGATCGCCCGGAGACTCAACGGCACTCAGTTTGAGGGAACGATCGGCCGGATCACGCGACAGGGATTGCCGGCCGCGAAGACGTCGTCGGGAATGTCGCGCGTGACGACCGAGCCCGCGCCGATGACGGAGCGGTTGCCGATGCGCACGCCGGCCAGGATCAGCGCGCCGCCGCCCACCCACACGTCTGAGCCGATGACGATCGGCGCGCCGTACTCGCGCTCGCGCCGCTGCGAGGCATCGAAAGGATGCAAGGGCGTGAGGATCTGTACGCCCGGCCCGAACAGCGTGTAATCGCCGATGCGCACCTCGCACACGTCGAGCACCACGCAGTTGAAATTGAAGTACACGCGCTCGCCGAGATGGATGTTGGCGCCGTAGTCGCAATGGAAGGGCGGTTGCATCCAGACCGTGTCGCCGCCGCTGCCGAACAGCGCCTGCAGGATCGCCCGCCGTTCCGCCTGCTGCGACTCGCGCGTGGCGTTGAGCGCCCGGCACAGGTCGCGCGCCCGCTCGCGGGCCGCGACCAGCTCCGGATCGAAGGGATCGTAAAGCTCGCCGGCCAGCATCTTTTCCCGTTCGGAAGGCATCCGCGGCTCGTTCGGTGTGTGCCCGGGCAACGGCGTACAAAGTTCGGGCCTGAAGTCTCCGGCACGCTTATTGGATGCGTAGCGGTCATCATGCCCACGACCGCTCCGCCATCGCCGTACGCGCTTCCGGACGAAGACGTCGAACGGGGCAAACGCGCGCTCGTCAGGGACGCCGCCTGGGCGAGCCTGACCGGCGCGCTGCAGGGCGGGGTGATCATGGTGGGCTTCGCGCTCGCCCTGGGTGCGGGGCCGTTGGTACTGGGCCTGCTCGCGTCCATTCCCTTCATCGGCCAGCTCTCGCAGCTCGTCGGCGTGGCGGTCGTCGAACGCGTGCGGGTGCGCCGCCGCGTCGCCGTGACCGCGCTCGGCATCGCGCGGGTCGCGATCCTCGTCCTCGCGCTCATTCCCTTTCTGCCCGCGCGCCTGCAGGTGTGGACGCTCGTCGCCATGCAACTGCTGATCGCGGTGCCGAGCTCGATCGCCGGTTGCGCCATGAATTCGTGGACCCATCAGCTCGTGCCGCGTCACAGCCTGGGCAGCTTCTTCTCCCGCAAGCTGTTCTGGGCGACGCTGATCGGCTGCCTCGGTTCGCTGGCCGCCGGTTTCTACGTGGACCGCACGCCTTGGGGCGAAGGCGCGAGCGCTTACGCGATCCTGTTCGTGGTGGCGGCAGCCGCAGGCTTCGTGAGCATCTGGTATGTGGTCCACACGCCCGAACCGCTCATGCCGCCTGCGGTCACGCACGGTTTCCTCTCGCGCATGCTGCCGCCGTTCAGGGACCACGGCTTCCGCAGGCTGCTCGTGCTGATGGGCGCGTGGAACTTCACCAGCAACCTGGCGATGCCCTTCCTCGCGGTGTTTCTCATGCAGCGGCTCGGCTATACGCTGGGCACGGTGACGACGCTGTGGGTCACGAGCCAGCTCGCCAACGCGCTCACCGTCTATCTGTGGGGCAGGCTGTCGGACCGCTTCACCAACAAGGCGGTGCTGAGCGGCGCCTTGCCGTTGTTTTTCCTATGCCTGTTCAGCCTGATCTTCATGTCGAGCCCGCTCCTGGCGGAGGTGCGGCTGCCCGTGCTGTTCGCGGTGCATCTGCTCATGGGCATCGCGGCCGGCGGCGTGAGCCTCGCCACCGCCAACCTCGGCCTGAAGCTCGCGCCGCACGAACAGGGCACGGCCTATCTCGCCTCGGTCAGTCTCGTCGGCGCGCTGGCCGGCGGACTGGCCCCGACGGTGGGCGGCGCTTTGGCGGAATGGGTGGCGTCGGTCGAGCTTTCGGTGCTCGTGCACTGGGTGACCGCGCAAGCCGCCGACGACTTCACCGTGCTGACTTTCGGCCATTGGGAAATGCTGTTCGCGCTGTCGGCGCTGCTCGGCCTGTACGTGATGCACGCGATGTCGAGGATCGTCGAGACCGGCCCGGCGGCCGAGCGCGCCATCATCCAGGAGTTCGTGCTGGAAGGCCTGCGCTCGGTGAACCAGCTCTCCTCCATCAGCGGACTGACGGCCATCGTTTCCGCGGTCGGGCGTCTCGCGGACCGGCGGCGCAGTCTGCGCGCCTTCGTCGTGTTCACCGGCAGGGACGCTTCGCCGCGTTCCTGAAGCCGGGTTTCAATCGTCCAGCAGTCCGCCTTTGTAGAAGCTGTAGGCGGTGCCGTCGTGCAGATAGAAGAAACCGTCGCCGCACGCGTCCTTGCCGGGAAAGTATTCGCGATACCGCTTCGGGATCAGGCGTTCCAGCTCCTCGTCGGAAAGGGCATCGAATTCCTCCGGCGTGATGGCCTGACCGACTCTCAATCGTCTTGCCATGATGCTTGCATTGGATCGGGGGCGCGTATGGTAGCGCGCTCAGACGCCGCCGTCGCGAGACCGGCCGGTCTCGACCATCTTCAATATCTCCTGCGCGAGGCGTTTGGCGTCTTCCTCGCTTGCCTCGTCAATGGCGGAGGGCGGTCGCTGGATGCCCCGCTGCACCGCGGGCCGCGCGGCGATCGCCTTCAGCCAGCGTTGCAGATGCGGCAGATCGTCCACCTCCACGCCCGACCACTTATGGGTGCGGACCCAGGACCAGTTCGCGATGTCGGCGATCGAATAATCGCCGGCCAGATATTCGTGCTCCTTGAGATGGCCGTCGAGCACGCGGAACAGGCGCTTCGTCTCGCCCTGATAACGATCGATCGCGGGCTGGATCTTCTCCGGGAAGTAGCGATAGAACACATTGGCCTGGCCCATCATCGGGCCGATGCCGCCCATCTGGAACATCAGCCATTGCAGCACGCGCGAACGGCCCTTGCGGTCCGAGGGCATCAGTCTGCCGGTCTTCTCGGCGAGATAGATCAGGATCGCGCCCGACTCGAACACGGCGAAATCCCCTTCCTCGCGATCGACGATCGCCGGAATGCGGCCGTTCGGATTGATCTTCAGGAACCATGGCTGCTTCTGCTCGCCTGCGGCGAGGTCGAGCACGTGCAGGTTGTAGGGCAGCCCCAGTTCCTCCAGCGCGATGGAGATCTTGTGGCCGTTGGGTGTCGCGGCCGAATAGAGTTCGATCATGACTGTCCTTCGCTTAATTGGGGATATCCGGCTCCACCAGATTCGCAAGCTGCTGCAGCGACTGCTGCCAGCCGAGATAGCACTGCTCAACGGGAATCGCTTCCGGAATGCCGGTCTGCTCGATGCGAAGCTCCGTTCCGCAGGACACGGCCTTGAGCCACACGCTCACCCTCAGCTCGCCGGCGAGGCCGGGATCGTCGAACCGGTCCGTGTACTGGATGAACTCCCCGGGTACGAGCTGCAGGTATTCGCCGCCGAAGGCATGGCGGTGCCCCGTCGAGAAGTTCTCGAACGACATCCTGAAACGGCCGCCGGCGCGCGCGTCGAGTTCGTGGACGGTGCAGGTGAAGCCGTAAGGCGGGATCCACTTCGCCAATGCGGGCCCCTCGGTGAAGGCGCGATAGAGCTTCTCGGGCGTGGTTTGCAGAACGCGGTGAAGCTGGACGGTTCCGGTGGGCATGTGGGTCTCCTTTTCACGACGGCGTGGCCGGCTGCTGCGTTACAACCGGGCGCATAAATTGCCGGGGGACGCGCTGTACGCAATCGACGACGAGCGACGCATGGAACTCCAGGAACTGCATCGTGGACGGCTCATCGACCACGTCCAACTGGTCGTTAAAGACCTCGCTGCTTCCAGAAGGTTCTACGAAGCCGTGTTGAACGCGCTCGGCATTCCTGTGCAGGGCGAAGGCGGGGGGTTTTTCTGGGCGGACGAATTCGTCGTTTCTGCAGCGGACAGCCCCGCCGCGCTGGGCATGCTGACCGGTCGCAATCACATCGCCTTCCAGGCGCGCGACCGCGCGACGGTGGAGGCGTTCTACAACGCGGCGCTGGCCGCCGGCGGAAAGGACAACGGTGCGCCCGGCGAGCGTCCCTATCACCCCGGGTATTACGCGGCTTTCGTGCTCGACCCGGACGGCAACAACATCGAGGCGGTCTACCACGGCGAGGCGAAACGCAGCGCCCCTTCGGTGCACATCACCTTCTGAGCGCGCTAGCCGACTGCGCAGCCGAGCTGCTGCTGAATCGCCGCGAGGTCGCACCACACCTGCTCGCGGGCGATCCTGCCGTCGCGTATTTCGAACACGTGCAGCAAGCGGAAGCTCACCGGCCCGCGCTTGCCTTCGCACAGGGAAGGGCGGCCGTCGTCGATGTGGCCGTTCCAGATCGCCTCGTCGACGACGAAGTCCTCGCCGTACAGCCGACGCACCGGCGTGACGCCCGTGCCGCGCATATCGCCGAACAGCATGCTGTAGAAAGCGCGAATCTGCGCGTGGTCGTGCAGCACGCCCATGGGGGAAGGGATGACCTGATGTTCCACTTCCACGGCGAGACTCGCCATGACGCCGTCCAGATCGTCGGTGGCCTCGTATTTGAAATGTTCGTCGATCAGTCGGTCGATCTGGGTGCGGGACATGGCCATGGTGCGCTCCTTTGACGGAAACGAGTCTTGCCGGACAACCTTCACTCCGCGGCGGGGAACGCGGATCCGGCCGCCGTTTGCGTGCGGTACCACGCCGCGTACGGCGTGTTCCTCACCAGATGCCGGTTGAAGTCCGGCGCGCGGTCGTCCCACCAGGGCGGTCCGCGTTCGCCCAGTGCGAGCTTGGCGGCATGCACCGCGTCGCGCGCGATACGAAGACGTTCCCGATCGCCCGCGCGTAACGCCGCTTTCACGGCACGGCGCGCGTTCATCAACTCGCGCACCAGTTCGGCGCGCGCTTCCGGTTCGAGCGCCGGGTTCGCCGCGCGCCACAAGCGGCCGCGCACGACGAAGTAGCGACCGTCCGGCGTGCAGAGCACGGCCATCGAAGCGGGCGCTTCATTGTTTGGCGGGCGTCACCCGCCACACGGTGTTCGACAGGTCGTCGCACACGATGAGCGCGCCACGCGGATCGACCGTCACGCCCACCGGCCGGCCGTAGGTCGTGCCGTCCTGTTCCCGGAATCCGGTCATGAATTCGATGGGCGCGCCCGCAGGCTTGCCGTCGCGAAAGGGAATGAACACCACCTTGTAGCCCACCGGCGGATTGCGGTTCCAGCTTCCGTGCTGGCCGACGAACACGCCCTCGGCGAACTCGCTGCCCATCTCGGGCACGGAGAAGGCGAGCCCCAGCGCCGCGACGTGCGAGCCCAGCGCGTAGTCCGGCTTGATGGTCGCTTTGACTTTCTCGGGATCGGAAGGCATCACCCGCGGGTCCGGGTTCGGTCCCCAGTAGGCATAGGGCCAGCCGTAGAAACCGCCTTCCTGCACGTGGGTGAGATAGTCGGGCACCAGATCGGGACCGAGTTCGTCGCGCTCGTTCACCACCGCCCACAGCACGTCCGTGCCCGGCTGGATGGCGAGCGCCGTGGGATTGCGCAGGCCGGTGGCGTAGGGTTTGTGCATGCCGGTTTCCGCGTCGATCTGCCACACCATGGCGCGATCGACCTCGGCCGTCATGCCCCGCTCGGTGATGTTGCTGTTCGAACCGATGCCCACGTAAAGGAAGCGGCCGTCCGGGCTGACGGTCATCGCCTTCGTCCAGTGATGGTTGATGGCCGAAGGCAGGTCGGTGACTTTGACCGGCGGCGCTTCGGCCTTCGTCTGGCCGTCGCGGTAGTCGAAGCGCACCACCGAATCCTGATTGGCGACGTAGAGCTTGCCGTCGTGGTAGGCGAGCCCGTAGGGCGCGTTGAGTTTGTCGGCGAAGACGGTCTTCAACTCGTAGCTGCCGTCGCCGTCGGCATCGCGCAGCAACGTCAGCCGGTGGCCGCTGTCCACCTGCGTGGTGCCCTTGGCCTTGATGATCCCGGCGATCACATCCTTGGGCTTCAGCTTCGGCGCACCGGCGCCGCCGCGTCCTTCGGCCACCAGAATGTCGCCGTTGGGAAGCACCAGGCTCTGCCGGGGAATGCCGAGATCCGTCGCGATGGCCGTGACGGTGTAGCCCTGCGGCACGACCGGCTTCTTGTCGCCCCACGGGGCGGGCTTGGCGATCACCATGCTCGGCAGCAGACCGCGCTGTGGCTCCGGCAACTGCACCTCGGGACCGTACTGCTGTTGCTCGGCGCCCTTCTCGCACGCGCTTAGCACGAGCGCGAATGCCGTCATCGCGGCCAGGGAAAGATTCGCGCGCCTCATGACGCCGCTCCCGCCCGAAGCGTGGAGAAGCCCGCCCAGGTCGCCGCGCAGGCCAGAAGCGTCACGATCACCGACAGCACGAGCCCTGTCGGCATCACCGCCCAGGCATCCTTGGCGTGGATCAGCGCGTTGACGAACCCCAGCACCCAGGTCGCAAGGAGCAGCAGCGTGTAGAGCAGCCGGCGTGCACCACGGCCGTGCCGGGTGAACAGGCCGAACACCGCGAACAGCAGCGCCACGGCGCCGAACACCAGCGCCCCGGCGAGCAGCCATGAGGAGAAGTTCGCCCACTGGATGTGGTACGTGCGCCAGTAGGCCCAGTCGCTCAGCAGCGCGCCCAGAAACAGCGGCACCGTCGCGGCCAGCATGACGGCGTGGAAGGGGTGAATGGCTTGGACAGGATGGACTTGGACGTACTCCCGTCGCTCAATCGTGGCGGGCATGGCCTGGTTTCTCCACACATCGGAGCGATGCCGGAATGGCTTCAATCGCTGGAGGCAAGCTTGCAATTTAGAAGCCAACGAACCCCTGTCGTACTCACACGCACAAGCTAATCAACCACTTTTTTGTCTTCTGTGCCATCGTCGATCAAGTGTGCCTCCGGCGCATAAAGCCCCATCCCCAGTGACAGGCGGCGACCCTCGGCAGGGTAAGCAACAACGGCAAGGTAGTGCAGCTATCAGCGGCAAGCGTCGACAAATAAGGCTTGGTCGCAAGTGCTAACGGACGCAACCGTTCCAAAGAGTAGAAAGCTTGGAGTAATACAAGTCGCTTATGCGCAAGTGCCAGTCTCAGCTCTTAGATTGGCTCAAAACGAACGGCTCAATTCATTGCAATGTTGGAAGTCAGGCGTGACTGCTGATAGGCTAGCAGGCAGCTTTTCTTTCACCAATCGTGCAGTGATAGGGGGAGGGCGCGATGGGTTTCTATATCAGAAAGGCTCTGTCGGTTGGTCCATTCAGGTTCAACCTGTCGAAGTCCGGCTTAGGAGTATCCGTAGGCATTAAGGGACTCCGGCTCGGTGCAGGCCCACGTGGAAACTATGTTCACATGGGACGCGAGGGACTGTACTTCCGGAAAAGTCTCCACTCGCCTGGTGCGAGTTTGCCCGCTAGGCGACGTTTGGTCGAGCCGGAAACGTCGCGTGAAAGTCTGGATCACGAAAATCTTTCGGCGTCGGTAGGCCCGATGCATGAAATTGAAAGTGGGCCAGTCGAGCAGATGGTCGACGCCTCTAGCGCAGAGCTATTGCGTGAGCTAAACGAGAAAAAACGAAAGACGCGGATTCTTCCGCCCACAATTGCAGCCTCACTTGTTGGAGCACTGGTATTACTGTTCTCAAAGACCGTGCCGAATTGGGTGGTGGTCGCTTTCGTTTTCTTTGCGGCTGTGCTTTGTTGGCTTGCGCGTGTGAAGGATGATCTTAGAAAAACAACAGTAGTCTTATATGACTTGGAGCCAGACGTTGAGGCTGCATATGCGATGCTGCATGAAGCGTTTCAGAGATTACGTTCTTGCTCGAAGATCTGGCACATAGAAGCTAGGGGAGCTGTCAAGGATTCGAAGTATCACGCAGGGGCGACAGGGATCGTGCAGCGAAAGGGAATCCGTCCAACCGTGGGGGGCGCCGCCTTTCGTGAAAACAAATATCGAGGTACCTATTATTCCTGTTGGGCGCCAAATCCTTGCGTTCATGCCGGATCGATTACTGGTATTCGATTCAACGGCTGTTGGAGCAGTCGGCTATCAACAATTGCAGCTAGAGGTCACGGAGAGTCAATTCGTCGAGGAGGAATCAGTTCCAAAAGATGCGGTAGTAGTGGGTAGGACATGGCGATACGTCAATAAAAAAGGCGGTCCGGACCGGCGACCACCGCCTCGGCATCGACGTCGGCGATGCCGGCGCAGGTTGCAGCCACCCGCTGTACCAGCTGGCCGCGGTCCAGCGGCACCAGCGTGCCGTCGGCCAGGCTCATGCGCAGCGGTGGCGCTGCCGGGCCGACCGGAGGCTGGGCGGCGGCCCGCAGGCGGGCTCGCTCGGTGCGATAGAGCACGTAGGCGCGAGCCACCTTGTGGTGACCGGCACGCATCAGCGCCAGCTCGACCTGGTCCTGGATATCCTCGATGTGCACCGTGCCGCCATCGGGCTGGCGGCGGCAGAGCGCCTGGACGGCCTGCGCGGTGAGCGCGTCGACGGTATCGCGGATGCGGCGTGAATCGGCGGCGGCAGCGCCTTCCACGGCAAGGAACGCCTTGCTCATGGCGAGCGCGATCTTGCCGCTGTCGAAATCAGTGATGCTGCCGTTGCGGCGGATGACCTTGAGCTGCGGCAGCCCGGTCGCCGGGGGCGCGGCTGCGGCGAGAGTCGTGGATTGCATGGCTTCCTCCGGAGCATGGATACACCGAGGAACCATCGCGGAGGGCCGGGGCAAAGACAGGCTGTGGAACGGGCGTGTCCTTACGCCGGGAACCTTGACGCGAGATTCCGGCTGACGTCTTGCGAGGTATTCGGACTCGTGCGGCTGAACCGCCTTACCGTTGCGCGACAGTCCCGGGTTCTCACCGGGTTCCCCTCGTGCGGCACAATATGTGGTGCCGCGTGCAAGACGAAATACAAGATATAGGCCGTCGCCCGGTTTGGCAAGCTGCCCCGGGCAGCCGGCGCGGCGCTAGGCGGCGAGCGGCTCGATGCCGTCGAGGGTGGCGGCCGTGGTGGCGCGGGCGCAGGCAATGAAGGCCTGCATGTATGGCAGCTCGGCATCCTCCTCGCGGGCGGCGGTGTAGAGCGTGCTCCACAGGCCGTCCGGGCCGAGCGGCAGTGCCGCCAGGCTGCCGCTCTGCAGGAATTCGGCCGCCGCCCAGTTGGGCAGCGCCGCCACCCCCCGGCCGCTCGCCACCAGCTGGACGATCAGCGCAGTCAGTTCGCTGGTGCGCACCGCGGCCGGCTCGATGCCCGCCGGGGTCAGGAAGCGGGAGAAGACGTCCAGCTTGCTGCGGCAGACCGGGTAGGAGATGAGCGTCTCGCCGGCGAGATCGGCCGGCTCGATGAAGGGCCGCTCGGCAAGCCGATGCGCCCGCGGCACCAGCAGCTGCACTTCATAGCGGAACAGCGGGGTGAAGCGCAGGCCGCCGTAATCCTCTTCCGGATCGGCGGTCACGACCAGATCGATGTCGCCGCGGTACAGCGCCGGCAGCGGGTGAAAGCTGAAGCCCAGCGAGAAGTCGAGCTCGACCTGCGGCCATTCGCGCCGGTAGCGCTCCAGGGTCGGCATCAGCCATTGGAAGCAGCTATGGCACTCGATGGCCATGTGCAGCCGCCCGCGGCTGCCGCGGGCGGCCTGCCTGAGAGCTTCCTCGGCGGCGGAAACGGCCGGCAGGATCTCCTCGGCCAGCCGGATCAGGCGCTCGCCGGCCGGCGTCGGCCGCAGCGGCCGCTGATTGCGGAAGAACAGCGGCACGCCGAAATAGTCCTCCAGCCCGCGGATCTGGTGCGACAGCGCCGACTGGGTGAGATGCACCCGCGGCGCGGCGGCGGCGAGGCTGCCGCTGTCGCGGATGGCGAGCAGGCTGCGCAGATGGCGGAGTTCCAGCACCGGAATAGCTTCCTTGAATGAAATTCATAGTAGCAATGACCAGCGCGAGCTGGCCTCATGCTGCTACTCTGCCTAGACTCTCCTGCCAGCACAAGCAACAATGCAGGAGAAGATGGCAATGGCGGTTCTGCACAACCTCGGTTTCCCGCGGATCGGTCTGCAGCGTGAGCTCAAGCGGGCTCTGGAAGCGTACTGGCGCGGCGAGCTGGACCAGTCGCGGCTGGAGCAGGTCGGCCGCGAGCTGCGGGAGCGGCACTGGGCGCTGCAGGCCGAGGCCGGCATCCAGCTGCTGCCGGTAGGCGACTTTTCCTTCTACGACCACGTGCTCGACATGAGCTGCCTGCTTGGGGTGGTGCCCGAGCGCTTCGGCGCCGGCGACGGCGCGGCGGACCTGGATACCTATTTCCGCATGGCGCGCGGCCGCGCCCCGACCGGCGAGGACGCGGTGGCCTGCGAGCTCACCAAATGGTTCGACACCAACTACCACTACCTGGTCCCGGAGCTCGCTCCCGAGCAGCGCTTTAGCCTGCATGCCGACCGTCTGCTGGGCCAGATCGCCGAGGCGCAGGCACTGGGCCACCGGGTGAAGGCGGTACTGCTCGGGCCGCTGACCTTCCTCGCCCTCGCCAAGCCTGCCGTGCCGGGGGTGGACAAGCTGGGCTTCCTGGATGCGCTGCTGCCGGTCTACGGCCAGCTGCTCGAGCGCCTGCGCGATGGCGGCGTGGAGTGGGTACAGCTCGACGAACCGATCCTGGTGACCGAGCTCGACCGGCGCTGGCAGCAGGCTTTCGAGCATGCCTACAACCGCCTGCAGCTCCCCGGCCTCAAGCGGCTGCTGGCGACCTATTTCGACGGCCTGGGCGACAACCTGCACCTGGCCGCCAGCCTGCCGGTGGACGGCCTGCACATCGATGTCGTGCGCGCGCCGGAACAGCTGGAACCGGTGCTGGACCGGCTTCCCGGCTACAAGGTGCTGTCGCTGGGCGTGGTCGACGGCCGCAACGTCTGGCGGGCCGATCTCGGCGCCTTGCTCGACCGGCTGGAGCCGCTGGCGGCGCGTCTCGGCGAGCGGCTGTGGCTGGCGCCGTCGTGCTCCCTGCTGCACGTGCCGGTGGACGCGGCAGCCGAAACGGCGCTGGATCCCGTGCTGCAGGCCGGGCTGGCGTTCGCGGTGCAGAAGCTCGACGAGCTGCGGCTGCTGCGCCGGGGCCTTGCGGAAGGCCGCGAGGCGATTGCCGCCGAGCTGGCCGCCAACCGGGAGGCGCTGAGCGGCCTGCAGCGGCTGCGCACGGGCCGCGAGGATGGCCGGCGGCGGGTCGAGCGGCTCGATGCGAACGCCAGCCGCCGCAGCCTGCCGTATGCGGCCCGCGCGCCGCTGCAGCGGGCGGCGACGGCATTGCCGCTGCTGCCGACCACCACCATCGGTTCCTTTCCGCAGACCGCCGAGATCCGTGCTGCCCGCGCCGCCTATCGGCGCGGCGAGATCGACGCGCAGGAATATACCCGGCGGATGCAGGAGGCGATCGCGCAGGCCGTGCGCGAGCAGGAAGCCATCGGCCTGGACGTGCTGGTGCACGGCGAGGCCGAGCGCAACGACATGGTGGAGTATTTCGGTGAGCAGCTGGAGGGCTTCGCCTGCACCGCCAACGGCTGGGTGCAGAGCTACGGCAGCCGCTGCGTCAAGCCGCCGATCATCTACGCCGACGTCAGCCGCCCGCGGCCGATGACGGTGGCCTGGACCAGCCATGCCCAGTCGCTCACCGACCGTCCCATGAAGGGCATGCTGACCGGCCCGGTGACCCTGCTGCACTGGTCCTTCGTGCGCGACGACCAGCCCCGCTCCGATACCTGCCGGCAGCTGGCGCTGGCCCTGCGCGACGAGGTGGCCGACCTGGAGGCGGCCGGCATCCGCATCATCCAGATCGATGAGCCGGCCTTCCGCGAAGGCCTGCCGCTCAAGCGCAGCAAGTGGGCGGGCTACCTGCAGTGGGCGGGGGAGTGCTTCCGGCTGGCGGCCGGCGGCGCCGATCCCGCCACCCAGATCCATACCCACATGTGCTACTCGGAATTCAACGACATCATCGACGCCATCGCCGCGCTGGACGCCGACGTCATCACCATCGAGACCGCCCGTTCGCATCTCGGGCTGCTGGATGCCTTTGCCGAATTCGCCTATCCCGGCGAGATCGGTCCCGGCGTGTGGGATATTCACTCGCCGCGGGTGCCGTCGGTGGAGGAGATGGTGGCAGCGATCGATAGCGCCCTGCGCTGGTTGCCGGCCGAGCGGCTGTGGGTGAACCCCGATTGCGGCCTCAAGACCCGCGACTGGAGCGACGTGCGTCCGGCGCTGGCCAACATGGTCTCAGCCGCGCGCATCGTGCGCGAGCGTCTGACGGGCCAGGCCGTTGCCGGCAGCGGCTGAGGCGGGCAGGCGGCCGAGCGGCCGGCTTGGCCGACGCCGATCCGGCCGCCTGCCGGCGCTAGCGCCCAAGCTGTAAAAACGGCGCCAGCGAGAAGTACAGCACCGCCGCGGCGATGGCCAGGTAGAAGATGATCTGCAGCGGGTGCTTGCGCGGCAGCGGCTCGGTGTGGGCACGCTGGCGGCGCTGCTCCTGGTACTCCGCCAGCAGGCGTTTGGCCTCGGCGTGCTGCGCCTCGTCGCGCAGCCAGATGCTGCCGGCGGAAATGCCCCAGAAGTTGGGCGGGGTTTCGTAGAAATCGATGCCGTGCTGCTCGAGCACGGCCCGCATTTCGTCGGCTTCGTCGTCAGGTACGTGGCGGAGATTGACGAGCAGAATGGCCATGGCGGTGGGTTCCTGATGGGGCCAGGGTTTTAATGTAGGAGCTGAACCGCTCCGGGTTTCACGGAGGCCCGTTGGTGTGAGTCACGCCGCCTTGGCGGACTCGTCAAGTTGCTGATAGTAAGCTGCCTCGGCTTCAGCGGGCGGCACGTTGCCGATTGGCCCCAGCAGG